>Ga0131853_10012569_pt1 | contig 15520 bp, 12 predicted proteins | sample TergutLab28metaG_FD_92764 | JGI IMG/M metagenome (GOLD analysis project Ga0131853, IMG submission 92764) | Labiotermes labralis P1 segment gut microbial communities from Petit-Saut dam, French Guiana - Lab288 P1 (version 2) (version 2) | ecosystem: Host-associated > Arthropoda: Insects >...
CGCCCATGAGGCGCAGTTACGTTGTCCCGATGATGTGAGTGGTGATAGAGGAAGATGTAGTGCCAGGAGGGCCCTTAAACCTAAATTCTACTAACCTACCCAGACCATGGTCACCGCGGGAATGCTCCCTTTCAGGGAAAATTCTCACGGTAGAGCCGGGAATCGAACCCGGGACATCATGATTAGTAGTCAGAGACTCTGACCACTAGACCACGAGGCTGGTCAGGTTCAGTTTGTGGGGTGATCGGTTTTTGCAGTTGGTTTTACATTAAAATAATATCTTTAAATTATAGTGAACCTAGTTGAGACACACAATGTGTACAGACATCACAAATGTGCTTCAGTACATTTTAGTTGGTTTGTAAAGAACTTAGTGTGAGCTGCCTAAGGATGGTACTATAACACCGAAACATTTCGGAGCGTCAATGAAATGTACGATTATGCATATTAAATGTGCATTTGGTTGATCTAACGAAAGAAAAATTTGAAATGCACGGAATGTATAAGTTTAAAATAACCATTAAGAATAACGTTCTCTTGATATCCGGTAAATCTTCGGTTCCGGAGGTGCCAAATATCGTAACCTTCCCTGTACTTAATTATATCGGTATTATTTTGGAAGCATATTTAAAAATATCTAAATAAAATCAACCATCTATCCATGTTTCCTTAATTGCTATAGATGGTGAAAGCATTCGGTCAGAAGAGCAACAATTTAAGCATCCCCTATAGAACAGACGAGTTGTTAGAATACTTTCTGAAGTTCTTGTCACAGCGATCTTTTGTCTTAGCATCCTTCACGGACTGTTAAGCCTCCCGAGACGCCATGTACGACGCAATGGTGACGGACCGTCGGCCCGCCGGTTTGTCTGTCAGGCAGGAAACTGTCCGCTCTGTATTTAGCTCATTTCTTTCTACGTAACGTGGTCAGGGTCTAAACTTTAAATTACTCGAGTCATCCGGGTACGACTATGAGATCCACCAGGAACCCGAATTGAATTGGATCGTATTTTTGTTCGTTTAAGTACGTGCTACATTATTTCACTTTACAGGAGTATTTTGACCCTTTGAATATCAAATTTAGTGCTGACAACATACTCATATGTCCCAGCTTTCTCTGTGTATACTTTTAGCTTCTCATCACTTACTACATATCTGTGTGTACAGTCAGTACTGTATAATAGACTTGATAATAAAAAAAAACTTATTTAGTTATTTATCATTAATTCAGTTTTATCCTTCCAGTTTAATATCAATTCTTTTGTAAATTGTTTGTTAGGAGCGTTCGCATAAATACAAGTGTCGAAAAGCGTCTACTAGCTTCATCAAGTCTGTCCGTCCATCTGTCTGTCCGCTTGTAATAACGCTGCTGCCACTGGGAGAATTTTTATGAAATTGATATCGACGACTCTCACAAAAGTCTGTCGACAACTCCAAAATTTGGTTAAAATCGGACAAAAATATCAGGCATTTTACACGAAAACTTTAGTACATGTATATTGTTAACAGCAGTACGAATTATTTTGTAGCTAGGGAACCCAGTCTTGGTTTCCATGGTAACATTGAACGGTTTTATACTGTTGACAGCTTCATGTAGGTCACCAGTACAATGCGAACGCAAAGCTGCTATTTCATGGCAACATTGGTTACGCGAACGCGCCACATTTTTACGTTATACTTATATTGTTTAACTTTTATGCGTTGCTTTGGGGGGGGGGGGGGTTGAATCAGCGTTTAAAATTAACTCCTTCAGATCCCACAGTCTCTAATTAAGCCCTGTCATACAAGTGAAGGTAAAGTTTCTCTCCGTCCACGCCATGAAGGTTTACGGTGGGAGTAGAAGTATAGCTCTACGTATTCTTAACCGCGGCATTAGAAAGAGGTGAGTGGTCAGCTTCACGCCTGGGCGCTTTACTTCCGTTACCCACAGAATATGAGCATGTGTGGGTCCCAGCGCCTAGTGTGTATACCGATTGCACTATCCCGGCTCGCATGTCTGACCTATTGCGCGGAAACTAGGTATTGATCCAGCCATATAAGCTTCTTAGGAAGAAGGTGCGTTTTAAAGCATATATTTGTGTCTTGTAGGTTGAGTTCGTATATTTTAAATCTGCCTAGTAGTAATGTATTTTTGGTATTAATGCGAAGTGATGTGATGTGAGGTTAGGTTAGGTTAGGTTGTAGCTGTGATGTAATTTGTCTCTGTTACTAAGCAAGAAAGTTTCCTGTTGACCATAGTCCAAGACGGACCGTTGTTCTTCTATGGACCAAGTATATTTTTGCACAGTCCTATGACCGAATTATGAATTTATTTTTATCAGAGTAATAGCATTACATTTCCTCGCGTTTTCCCATTTCGATCCAGGACAGCTTTTGAACTTTTGTCCTGTATGTCTTCAAATTTGAATTGTCCCATCCAGGTTTGGGGTTCTGCGGCAGTTAATGGCCTTTCAGGTAGGCACTTGCTGACATTTCCGTTTGTTTAGGGTACTGACGCTACGTTAAGAGATATTCGGATTCCGACGTTTCAACGCAACGCATTATTCTCATCTTCAAGGAATGAAATGTGAAAAAAGTACCCAAGGACCTAATACTAAATTCTTCGGCGTTTTCGCGTTTGAAAACCACAACGCTACGTTGCTTCGAGACACGGGGATCCGATTATACACCGATGCATCGACGTACTCCGCTGGAACGGAACACTCAGCTACATCGCTGCGAAAACTTCAATTCTCGCAAAGAAAATTGTTACGTCCTATTTTCACATATAAGTTTCCATATTATCTAATATTAACGTGTATACTTTTATACAGATTTACCTAATCTAGTGCCGGGTTTAAGAATGTGTGGAATGTATCTCCACGCAACCATGTTCCTATGGCATGGTGATAACGTACACGGAAAAATTTACACTTTTTTTAAATATTTAATCTTATTACTTTCAGTTTTGGTATACATGACTATTCTTCGCAAAGGTGCTGTATTATGATTTTTTTATGTTGAATTAGGTTTCGTAGGTCATAAAAATAAGAAACAACGAGCCATTACAACTTTAAATGTGGCTAATTTATTCCACTGTAAGATCATTATTTTTCAATAGAATCCCCGAGCGCACTGATACATATACCTTATCTTGGCACATTCCACAATGATTGGGAAGTGGAAATGGCTATTCGTGAACAATTGTGCATGCAAGAATCCGATTTATACGTGACGGGTTTTTTAAAGTCGTGCCAAGATGGGACAAAACATCAGTGTGGTGGGGGATTGTGCATTAAAATAAGGATACTTCACTGGAATAACTGAGCTACATTTAACGCTGTAAAGACTTGTCATTTAATTTCTGTGATGTGGGGAACCTGGCTTACTGAACACTCTGTTTGCAAACCGCTTCTTAGGTCCATGATAGAACTTAAGATAATCAAGTGTATGTGTAGTGCGATGTGAAGTAAAGTTTATTTAAAGGAAAAGAGGTCTAATGATGCCATGAAACTTAATGAAAATCCTTGATCAAATGAAATGCCTATTTCAGATGAAGTTTATTGGACTAATAAGAAGCCATGATGTTTCATTTCATTAAGTGCAATCTACCCCAATTGGCCCAGTAAAAGAGCTAGAATCTTGTTCAGATGATGGACAAATAATTTATCAAGATTAACTGTCTTCTTGGGTTTAATGTCACATACTTGGTTAGGTGTGTCAGTCACTACCAGTTTACTTTTTATCAAATCTGACAAGAAGGTTGTCTTTGTAGTCGTTGACGTAAGAACTTCAAAATTATTCACCAACTGATGCACTAGTAAGTTGTCTTAAAAGAACAATATTAAAATTTACATTAAAACAGCTCCAACATGTTTTGGTGTTACAGTTACACCATCATCAGGAAGCACATTAATTTGTGCTTACTAAAGTTACAGTTGTTAAAATAGTCCATTAAAATACATTGGTGTGTGGTTAATATGGTGGTAGTGTGGTTGCATACATTAGGCCCTTATTGGTGTCTGTATGTTGCACTGTTCGGCAGTACTACTGCCGAACAGTGCATCAGTTGGTGAATAAATAAAACTTTTATAATATCAAGATGCACGGTACAAATGTGGGAAAAAAAACCCCTCAAAATTGATCATGTGCATGCAATCACATAGAGGAATGGAGTTATAGCTCCACATGTAAGTAACCTTAACACTAGATTTACATGAGTGATCAGTTTTATGTCCTGAACATCTTTACCTGATGTACCCACTTACTATGTGGCTGCATGTGCCTCAGAAGCAGTATTATTATTTTGAAGCAGAAAATAACTTATTGGTCCTACTAGGAATTCGACCAGTCTTTCAACTCCCATAGCTTAGCCATTGTACTGAGTATGCAAGTTGAGAAAGCCTTAAATCTCATACAATTCATACACATATGAACTTGCTGAATATTATGTTGTCAGTGGCAGTTATGAAGACTCTCTGAAATCCCTCCACGAACGTACCATCAATGGAGGTCACATTCGACACACAAGCCTCATGAGACGAACTAATGACGTCTCAACAAGAAGACGACAGCGTCACAACTCCATATGTGGGGATGTGGTTCATCTAGATCCAGATGTACAACAGCAGCCTAAATCTGCAGTTCTCATGGCAGCTCCTAATTCAACTTTGGTTCGAAGAGCAAGTGAAAGATCGGTAATATGTCCATTGACAAATGAATAAAAGCACTTTTATAGGCTCTCTGAAACGTGACATCTGTGATTTTGATGATTTTGGCACCATTGACGTTGGAAAATTCTCTTATTTTTATATTGGTTTTCTGTGCTTCAAATAGTGTTATTGAAATCTAAGGTAACCAATTATTGTGTCAAAGTAGATAATTACTTCAGGAGCAAATGTTTAATGTCTTGGATGTACAGTCATCCTTATTTGTTTTGCACATGTTTGATTTCAGGACTATTTTTCAATATTGTAGAATCTATCTTTGTTTGAAGTAATACTGAAAATTCCCAAATGGTGGCTGTTGAGAAAAATATGGTCTGATGTTTGGAACTGTTTTAAAGCAAACACATTATATCAGGACTTACTTTGGAGCCCGAAAATCAAGAGCTGTGACTCAGATTGATTCAATATTTTATGTGTATATGTGTCCTACATAAATGCATAATGACATATGTTTTTTGATCTGTGTAAATGTGATACATGACACTTTTTACTGGCAGACTGGTGTATATGTGTAAGAATTTTGTCTAGTGACTTTATTCATTGCAGAATACTTTAAGAATGTTACTTTGAACTTCATATTTGACTCATCTTTCATTTGTAAGAACTATGTGACTCATTTAGTTTTCTTTCTTTATGATCCTTGATAGAAGTTTTATATGATGAAGTATAATGAAAATAATGGAAAATTATGGAGCATGCGAACAATGGCTGTTTTCTTTCTCTGTGCTATCAATGGCCCTGGTATAAATGAAATGCAAGTGCATGACATTTTGGTGTGATAATTAATCTCATCTGTCAAAAGGTTCCAAACAATACAGACAGTGGACAAGAAATAACGTTTTAGTGCGAGGAAGGAAGTTTGAGTGTGTCCCTGACCTTGTGTTAACAGTTTTCTCTGTCTGCTTGCTCTATAAAGGAGTAGAAAATTAATTAAAGTCAAGTTTAATACCATGACCATGACATGGAAACTTACAGAGAATGAAGGCCAACGGTCATGTTCAGATTCTGGAAGAGATGTAATTAATGAATGTATGTGCTGGACAGCTAAACATGCAATTCAGATCAGATTCTGTGTGTAGCTGCAACTGACCATGTGTATTTTCTCAAACTAAGCAAAATTAATGAGGTGTGGAAGGGAATTAACACTCATCAGTGTAACAAATACGTATTAGAACAATATCTTCAGGATTGTTGTAACAGGAAAGTATTAAAAATTTAAGTTCAATTTATATCAGACTTTTGTGAGACGTCACTTTTTTATTGTAGTGTCTTTTAATTTAACTCCACTCAAATTCACAACTCAACATGCCATTCTTACTAGATGATAGAGTGATAACATGTTGTTCAAAACCTTAAAATTTCTGCTTCTATTCAGTGGTCTTATTTCAATGAGTTCTTACTGGTGCCTCATTTCAAATGAACCAGTATTTTTTATTTAATATAAATATCACCCTGCTTCTATTTGTTTGTGATTAAGTCATAACAAACTCTGTTCTTCCTCTCCTACAGTAACCCACATTATTAATGCCCTGATCACTGTGCTTATGATTTGTCACCGAGGACCTTTAATATGCAGTATCTACTGTCATTTTTACAAGTGCTTTAACTCCTGTGATGGTGACAATAGTCACAAAGCACAATGGGTTCTGTCACTTCTCTTCTCATTAATTTTTCAGATTTTACATTTTAGCTGAAATGATGAGCAAAAATTTGATAACAGTTGTACGTGACATTAAGCATCTTACAAAAGTGGAGGCATTTAGGAATGTTACACGCAAAGAAGAAAATCAGAAGGTTATGTCTCTTTGTACAGTTCAACATCAAGTAATGTTTTGTGGTTCTGAATAAATTCTGGTGTTGATGATTTATAATGAAAGTTGACACTAAAGTAAATTTGAATTGAGAATGGTTATAACTAATTCAGATTTATTTATTAGTTGCAGTGCTGATATCTGTGTAAAGTAATAATATAACAAGCTGTAGGCAGTTCGTAAGAATCTTCAGTTTTATTAGAATAGTGATTACTTTATTAGGAAAATTACTTCCTAGTTCATGGTTGTGAATATGGTGTAAGATTTTAACATAAAGTATTCTGCACTGGTGGTAAACATACATCCTTGCCTTTTTTGAGGGAAAGCATGAATTTAAAGGTGGTGTTTTACTGCTGGCTTTGAAATTAATCTTCCTGTCTTACACATATTTCAAGCAGCAAAGAAAATAGTAATATTCACAAATAAATTTCTCACATCATAATAAAATATGTAATTTATAAGTTGGAAGTTATGACAAGAGAATAACTTGTGCAGGCTAACAAGGAGAGTTAATTTTTATTGTAATAAACTGTGTAGGTGTCTTCTGGTTTAAATTTGCTGCTTGTTTCATAACATTAATTCAAACATACACTTTAACATGGTACAAATTATGGTGCTAATAGTGATGAACTTCCAGACAGCTGGTGAGATTTACACTACATTTGTCAGTGTGTATCAGTTTATATGAAGTTGAAAGGCACACAAAAAATATTAATTAAGCTCTCTGAATTCGATAATGAAACAGAATGTGTCTTCTCCATCTCAGGTGACCAAACATAATAAGTCTTGCAATAAAAAGAACTGAATAAAATCTTATTGGCCTGACAGTCATTTCATATTGTTCAAACACAAAATGTTTCAAAAGACAAACTCCATGTCCATAATCAGAGTTTCCATATGATCTGATCAGAATCCTGATGATGAGACAGATTTGGTATCTGCAACATTGGTACAGTGGTCCCTTGGTCATTCAGATCCCTGAGTGGTCTGGACAATTTTGGGCCAAATATAGCCCAATATTTCTCATTAAAATTATTACTAAAATATGTTATCATCATTATCATTGTTGTCATCATCATCATCATTACCATACTCACCACCACCACCACTATTTACTGTTTGGTACAATGTTTTTGCTTTATGGAGTTTTACTTTACTTGGAGGAAATGCCATTCCAAAACATGCCTGTCCAAAGTCTAAAGGTAGCAACCCCACCACTGGACTTGCCCTGCTGTGTGCTCATAAACCATTCAGAGGAAATATTGACTCCTGGCAAGTATCACATCAAGAAGCCAGAAGGACTATTCCCAAAAGATGAAGTGGCAAATGTATATTTTGTATGTTAACATATTCCACAGAATTTTTCCTCAGTGGTCAGGTTTCCCAGTTGCTCCTCCAATGTAGTCCGAAAAACCAAGGGACTACTATTGTGTATGTGAAGTGCCTGATGCAGCTGTCAGTCCAAGAAGATTTTACTGAATTTTTTTGCCATGAAATCTTCAAGATGTAAAAATGAAATCAATTGTACACCATATTGTGCCTGCTCAAAGAAATTATTTTGCTTGTAGGCTCAACTGTTATTTGTAAAGCATACTCTTTCTAACTTTAATAATAATTATGTTAAGATGGAAGCAGTACAACATATGAGATGCAAAGTTACTTGTGCTGGTTTGAAATAAATGCCAATATATGGTGTAAGATATGATACACAAAGAATGGAGAGCACAGTTTCACAGTGTTTTGAATAAAATATCATTACTGTGCATGTATATATACACTTTACTTTGCAATCTTCTGGATAGAGCACCATATTGGTAAAGATTTTGGCACGTTGGAGGAAATGGTTGCCTCCTCTTCAGGAACAGGATACACGGTGCTACACCAGACAGACAGTTCAGGAAAAAAGTACCACTATGAAAATGTGAAGTCTGATATCGAAAATGCCTGTTTAAAACAATATGTGTCATATATTGAGTGTGTACATGACAAAATACGCTTGTAATGAGTATATCCACACTGTGAATGGAGAGAGGTGAAAGAATGCTCCATTGATTTGTGCAGTGAATATGTTAACTCGGTTGTTGCTAGCCACCTGACTTGAAAATCTCATAAATTTTAACAGAGCCAACAAAACTGCAGAAAGTACAGAATTAAGTTTGAGGTGTTCATACTTCTGGGATGTGGTGCTGTGTCATTGTATGATTGGTACCGAAAGTTTTGAGACAGCATACTGCTTTTGTCATCAAGGGTTGATAGGATATTGGACCCTTGAAGATAAGAGCACTACGCTGCCTTGAAATGTTAGACACCCATCACTCAAGAGCCATATCCCAGAAGAGCAAGCACATCAACAGCGCCTCAGTGAAAGCCTAAAAACTTGCATGTTTAAATTTACATGAATTAAAAGAGTAAAGAAAACTACCTTCCTCTTGTGTCTGAAATTCATGTTTCATACGTGCAAAATATCCTGCACATCAGCCAAATAATAAATCTTTCTGACAGGCCTAAGTTTTTGTAATTTATATCCCCCTGGAAATTTTTATCTTATTAGTTTTATACTGAGAAAATTTTCTCAAGTGATAACTCATTTGACTCAAATATAAGAGGTGCCCTGTTTAAACTTCAACCTGATACTGATTGTTGTGCCTGTAGCTTTGTGCGGTTTTCATAATTCCTGTCAGGCCAATGCAGTGACTTCAAATCGTACTGCTTCTTCTTAATCATTTAAAGCTTAACATAACCAATATGTTCATCAGATCTAGATGAGTTATCCAATTGATACAGGATCTTTAAATAACATATGATCCAGCCTTCTTTACTTCTTGCTGTAACAGAATGCAAAGAACATGACAATTTACTTTGTTTTAATACTTCTCTTTACATGTAACTGCTCTGCATTTTGTGAAGAAAATTTATCTTTTTTATGTTTTACAATCAGGGAATAGAGAATTTTAAATCCCCTGGTATTTTGGGGTTTGTAACTGCATTTTAACTCTGCCAGATGGGCATACAAATGCACTTTTACAATAACACAATGCACAACAAATAAAGTGTAAGTACTTTGATTACAGTCTATAGTATTTATAGGCAGTGGAATTTAATTCAAGTAGGAAGGAAACTGAATGTGAAAATAATCTCTGATTTCAAAAAACCTGATGTATAATACTAATCTCATTACTTTTACGATATTATTTTCTCCAAAGTAAATGCTTTCAAAAACTGTAATGTAGTTCACTGTCTTCTCCACAAACACATTGCTTTCACAGTTAGAGTAGGAGAAATTTTTAAGACGTGCCATTTGACCCTACTGGCAGAAATGGGATGTCTTAATAAATTACAGACTAAGTAGTGTTGCCTGCTGTATCCAAATGTTTGTACTTTGCATATCCCAAACACATGCTTGAAAATGCTAAATGTCATATTAACTTATTCATAGTTTCTTTTAACTTCAGCTGTCTTCACCTGCACCTGTAACTATGACTTTTTGACATCTCTGCAACTATACGTGAATGGCTGGACTAATTTACAGCATCCATGTCCTTTTTACTTCGGCAAATATACTGTTATTATATTTAGATGTAATTTTAAAAGCAAGAATTGTTTTAGGCTGTAAGGTTTCAAAAATAACCCACTTGAACTTACACAGTTAAGGAGTTTATTTTTATTATTCTGATCATTTTACTGTAGAACATGTACACTGTTATATTTGTTGCTAGTTACACTGTAAGGAATAATATTTCAATGTGGGTCCATTAACTCTTCAAATATTCCATATGTTAAACTTGAAGAACAACTTTGCTCCCAGAGAATGTGGATGATGGTAATAGTACTTTAAAATTAACCCTTTACCTGCTAATGTGGAAAATATGGTGAGCTCTGAATAATGCTAGCAGATGGCAGATGGAATTTAACTTGGCATTTAAAGGGTTAACTCGAAGTACAAAGTTCAGTAGTTCGTTTTCAACCATTTATCTCAAAACTCCTGATGAAGGAGGTAAGGCATACGCACAGTATCTGAACAAGCAGTGCAGTGAAGTTTGTGCTTCACAGTTTCAAGGATATCTTACACTTGCTGAAGTTATTTTCTGACACCATTGTACTGTACAATTTCCAAGTTACCACTACTATGGGAAGTCTTCATAGTAGATCACAATTATTTGCCTCATGGCATGTACTTAAATGGGCCGAACTGTGCAATATTTATATAATTATTGTAAATACAAACTGTCAGCTAATGCTAGGCCCATTTTTGTAATAAAGTGCCTAATAGCTTGATTTTATTTAGTAATAAGAGAAATATATATCATTGTAAAATTGTAATAATATGGATATATACATACATACAAATTTCATACTTATGTGTCTATTTATTTACATATATTCTGATAGCATTACCTATAATCTTAATCATAATCATAATCTTCACATCTTCATTTTAATTATTACCATTAATTGCAGCATAATCATCGTCATGTGAAATCTCAACCCATCTGGTTGTCTCTATTCATTCTGGGCACATTCTCATATTTATGCATTTCAAGCTGTTAGTGTGAGGGACATTTGCCCATGAATTAATTTGTTTTATGGTGTTTTCTCCAGGTGCATGTGTTATGCAGTTTGCAGTGCTTTTGTGTTTTGGAAAGAATCTGGATTAAATGACATGGCTGAAGCTCCTCTGTGCTTCCACATCAACGATCTCAACATAGAGGAGTAGATGGTGTTGAAATGGATCTAAAGGAAATAGGATGTAAGGCAGGGGCTGGATTAATTTGGCTCGGGATATGGAAAATTGGCTGGCTGTCTTAATACCAAAATAAACTATTCAGTTCCTTACATTGTGGGGTATTTATTGAATTGCTGATGACCTATTAGCTTCTGAAGAAGGACTCTGCTCCACAGTGCTAGTTGGTTACTTAGTAAATTCTCTCACTGAAATGTCAACTGAGGGGTAAGCAACCATACTTTTAGCTTTTATAAGCATTTGGTAAAAGACTTCATTGGTCAGGATACACATCACCCTGTGGTCTATGGATGAATAACCACCAGTACTGTAGACGCAGGACAATGTGTGCCTTCTTCATTTTTCTGTGCTTAACGCAGACCTTGTGCATGCTGTGACATTGTTGCCACCATGCAAATATTCAAGAACATGATGGCGACTTATATTATATATAATATTTGATACAGCCAAAACACTGAAATTTGCTATTCTGACAAAAATCCAGGGCAAAGTGTTCATTGCTGTGGGATCAGGTCATTGCCATGTTCTATTCATTATGACCCTTTCAATGTTCCTTCCATCTAACAAGGAAATAACGACACAACATTCAGTGTTTTGAATTTGTGCTGATGCTGTCATTATAGTGTGTTTTCCAGTTACAGTTATGGTGGTGGGTATAAACAAGAGCAGAACCATGGTGTAAGTTAAATGCAGGAAGAGATGTGTACAGTAAGGTTTTGGAACAGAAGGCAAATTTGATTCTGGCCTAGTCATGAAGGCATATGGAGGGAGTAAAGGTATAGCTCCACTTGTTCTTCACCTTGGCACTAAATAGAGGTGAGTGGTCAGCTTTACGCTCCGGTCGCTTTACCCCCTCCCCCGGTATAGAACCCCGATACCCATTAGGCTTGGTGGGCCAGAGCCGGCAGAGAAGAAAATCACAGACCATCTAACAAGAGAGCACACTCTTACTCCAGGACTTTGAAAAATGAACACAATTTCTTGTAGGTTGTAGTTGTACTGCCATCTGCTCGCTGCTGTTGATACTTCGGCCGAGCCGGTTTCGGTGGCTTATTCGTGTAGGGACAGTCCCAACTGTCCCGAGACCACCATTTTCAACTAGTGGGTAAATCAGTCATTCATCAATGCCAGCAGAATGTTTCTTAGTATCCTGTTGTCATGTCGTAATTCAATGTTAACTTTGAGGGGGTACGAATTCCAAGAAAAAAAAAAGCGAGCAAGAAAAATGTTCATATTGTGAATCAAATCAGTCCAAATTTAGGATGTTACGTAACACCAAGTTTCTTTATTTGTACAGCTTCACCAGTACGCTAAATTCGAGTATGCGAGACAGGTACGGGACAAGAGGACGCGGACAGGATCAGTTATGTACAAGAGACTCATGCAGATTAACTGGTGGTTTTGTGGAATTGAAGTTTGTTGCAGTCATTATGCAGATGTATTCTGAACGTCGAACTCATTATCAGTAGTAACAGGGATGTCGACCGTTGTGCATATCACCAAACAAATTGCGGTGAATAGAGCTGTATTGGGAAGTGTCGAGAAGTTGCGCATCATAAACTGTATTTTTAAACACGTGTGCTACCATTTTCATTAAGCTAATCAATTAATTAAATTGCGTGCGACGTTATTGTCTTTGTTTTAAGATGGCTAAGTACATACGTAAAACGGAGCAGCGTGCGGTACAGACAATATGGATAAAACTGCATACACTCCTCGCGAAAGCAGTAGCTTTAGTCACGGAGTAGAACTGTTCGAAGTACTAAGAACATGCCTGCGTCGTACTGTGACCGTAGGTGACAACGTCACTCAGCGACGAGGCGGTCAAACTGGACTCGCCCTTGCCGAACGTATTGGCCCGGCAGCAGGAATTATTGGGCATTGTGCAGCAGAGTTGGAACTGTCAGGACGTAGTCGTGAAAGCCATATGCGGTTATGCAGAGCAGCACAAAGTAAAGAAGAGGGCCCACCACGATAAGAAGGTAGCAGGAAATGATTGGTTGCTTAGTTCGACGAAGAGACATTCACTTCGCCCGATCTGAAGGACTCAACACAGGAAGCCGTTAATAACTTTTCAAAACTGACTTCAGTCACGTATGATGCTGGTGGTCTTGTAAGCCAGATTTCGCATAAAATGCTGATGAAATGGGGTGCGTTTTGAACAAATGTTAAAGTCTAAAGTTCCTAAGGAGACATGCTTCAAAATGAATATGAAACAGAAATGTGATTAAAAAGGGAAAGTGGTAGGGGCTGTTGCGTCCTGCATTGCTAGCGAGCATTGTGTCGCACATGTGGTAATGTTTAAAGGCTCAGAATTCCACAACGAATGGAAGAATGGATTTTCGCTAGGGTCATTGGTGTCCACGTCTGAACTATCCCGCGAACAGTTAAAGTGCTACTAAAACCACGAGTTATATGACCATGGTTCCCTTTCTAGACAGTCATTCTTCACACAAAACACTTCCTGTTTTGGGAACTTGTGAACAGAACAGCCTAATATCTTTGCCAAGGCTACGGTACATAGGTTGCAGCAGTAAGAGAGAAACGTCTTCAGACCCCTGACGGTTATTGCTACAGTAAATGCTATATATCCATTCTAGCCTTTCAGTTTTAATGGGAAGATGACTAAGTTCAATTTTAGATTTTTTTTTTTTTTTTACAAAACCTATGGTCAAAATAGTCAGTGCAGAACTTGGATTTGGATCAAGGGGAATATTTCCCTCGAAACCGCATGTTGTGTCCGACTTGGATATTTACCCGTCCAAAACCACAACCATGTCCGAGGTGGAAACATAGCTGTCAGCATCAGGGGCTTCAAAACCATCAGTTCTTTATAGACAGCCATTTTAACAGAACGATACTTAATCTTTGTTCAACTTTTCCTTAGAGGATACAGTCCCTACAGTAATATAAGATGTTAAACTGACTCAAATAAGGAAATAAAACGCTGCAGTGTTGATTTCTGTTCCATCCATTGATGAGATCCGCGTAAAGTTACCGGAAAACGAACGTACGTAGATTTTCTGGCCGTCCTCACAAGATGACGTATCCGAAGACTCAGAGAAAGACAGACTTTGTCTATTCTGCTGTACAGCGTACAACTGCCGGGATTCATAATAATTTGGAGACTGGATGAAATACACTAAATGCGCTGTTTGCTGTCATTAGAAATTCCTTGCTGCCAGGAACTGTAAAAGTTTCAATTGTGCAAAGGGAAAGTAAGGAAGTGGTCAGGCGTAGAAGGTAGAAGCCTATATTTACAGAACTAGAGTCAGTTTTTCGTGAATTAGATGCGGGTCTGATGGTCCCATTCACTCTAACTGGTGGTCCTGTCCACCCACCTTCTCGCGGATGAATAGGGCAGTGTAGAGCCTTGACATAATTCAGTACAACACTTCAGGCTTGAGAGTGTGTAGGCCTATACACATACACATACACACGCACGCACACAAACACACACACATACGAAATTTTCTTAAACAGAACCTGGACATAACGGAAACCCAAGTTTAGCGGAAAATATTTACAGTCCAGAGGAGATTGTGTCCCATTGATCCATATTACAAGTACCTGTATAAAACGGAAGCTTCCTGCAACGGAAAAATTTCTTTCCCCTCTGGTCCCTTTATACGCATGTTTCACTACATATATTGATGGAAGTAAAGTTTTCCTGGTATGATTTTTCGTAAGGATGGTCCGTCTCCAGTAACATGGCTATTACTGGAGACGGACCATTCTTAAGAAAAATCGTAACAGGATAATTTTCCTTCTACCTAATATGGCCTAACAACTGAGTATCCTTTTTGTGCTTCTGTGATTCTGTGCACCCGAACTTATCCTATTGTTAATATGGCGAAATCGTAGGTGTTTTGATAGAATGGCCATGTAGCACGGATGGAAAAAAGAAGAGCATTCAAAAAGGGAGTAGCTCGGTGAGGGACGATTGTAATAATAATTTAGATTTCAGTCACGTAGTTGGTGAGGCTTGGATGTGGATGGATCTTGTTAGGAACCGTGTCTAAAGGGGGTTGTTTTAACGTTTATGAAAGTTCGTGTTCTGTAGTCAAGGGGCTTACTTACTTACTCCATGGTGCAGTGTCCTTCTTGAGAAGCTAACTGGTTTGCAGCTAGTCAAGAAATTCCCCGCATTTCACGGAACCCGAAGGCTCATTACCGCACTCACAAGCGTCCGCCACCTGTCCCTATCCTGGGCCAACCCAATCCAGTCCACATACCCACATCCCACCTCCTGGAGATCCATC
>Ga0131853_10012570_pt1 | contig 15520 bp, 3 predicted proteins | sample TergutLab28metaG_FD_92764 | JGI IMG/M metagenome (GOLD analysis project Ga0131853, IMG submission 92764) | Labiotermes labralis P1 segment gut microbial communities from Petit-Saut dam, French Guiana - Lab288 P1 (version 2) (version 2) | ecosystem: Host-associated > Arthropoda: Insects >...
ATGTGGACTGGATTGGGTTGGCCCAGGATAGGGATAGGTGGCGGACGCTTGTGAGTACGGTAATGAACCTTCGGGTTCCATGAAATGCGGGGAATTTCTTGACTAGCTGCACACCAGTTAGCTTCTCAAGAAGGACTCTGCACCATGGAGTAAGTAAGTAGAATATTGTAGGTGGATTAGAATGGGCTGAATTTTCTTGAAGATAAAGGTCGGTAACTTTTTACCAAACGACACGGTGCAACAGCCCAGAAGAGGCGAATATTCACTAAAATTGGCCATCAGAATATTTGCGATTCGAAACGAGTGGCTTCCAAATATGCACTATCGGTGGGCGAACTGGTCTTTGTTCAAGACTGACAGAGGGGGGAGGGGGAGATTTATGTGTGTGTTTGTGTGTTTTAGGTACAGAGAGATACTTTAAGTAAAGACACCGTGACGGATAAAATGGATGTTAACCTTGCATTTTCCCAGCTTTTCAAACGAAACCCCATACTTGAAACAGAAGCTAGTTTTCCTGCACGTAGTCAGGACGTCACGCAATGTGCACGGTCTTTATTCTATTCAGTAATCACATTGTTTATCAACACAGGCAATGTACTATAACGTAACATTGAGGCACGTTCGTACAACCGTTTTTTGCAGTGGAAAAGCAATAAACACTACATATTCCGATCATATGTTTACAGCCTCAGGATTCCAGCATGCAATGCGCATGCGCAATATTGTCATCTGTGGCCTGTCCGGCTCTACATTATTTTCCCACATTATCTAAAGACAAGGCTTTGTAAAAAATTATTGAACATAAAATGTGTTGTGATTTTCTCTACTACATTTGTCTGAAACTCTTTTCATTCTAAGAAGAACTGAGCGAGTTATTATCACAAATGTGTATTGGACTTCACGTGAAGTGCCCGTTGTTCGTGAAGGATTTTATATAAATTTGAATTTTCTCGGCAGATTTTCTAAAAATTCTCTAATACAAAATTTCAAGAAAATCCGTTCCTTGGGAGCCGAGTTGTTCCATACGGACGGACGGACACACGGGCAGACACGACGCAGCTCTTGGCAGTTTTGCGAACGCACCTAAAAAACTGCTAATCGCCAAAATACACAACAGTGTGTCGATTTTTTCTTGGCCTTGTTTGATGGTATTTCGACGTGGGAAAAGATAGCTCAGCCGGTATAGCGACTTACCGCGGGATGGATGGTCCGGGGATCAAATCCCGGTGGAGGCGAGATTTTCCGCGCCCATCCAGGCAGTCTCTGTGTCCCATCCAGTCTCCTATTAAGTGGGCACCGAATCATTCCAGGAGGTAAAACGACCGGGGCTTGGCGTAAACCACCTACTCCCATTTAGCGCCGATGGTAAAGAAAGGGTAGAGCTATACCTCTACTCCCAACCCCCCCCCCCTTTTGCCCTTGTGGCAGGTTATAGGGTGACCATTTATTTTCGACTTCTTCTGTATTAATCTTAGTTGTTCATGTGATTTCCCGCAACTCTTATATATTATTTGTTAACCTTTCTTCTTCTTCAGGCACTGAACTTCCTTTAATGGTTGAAAGTTGTGCCCTTCTCAACGACATCTTTCAATTTCCCTCGATCCTGGACGCAGGTTATCCAATTTTTAACCTTCATTTGGCGTTTGACGTTATCCTCCCATCGGTACTTGGGTCTTCCTTGTGATCTTTTGGTTGGAGGATTCCATTTCAATATCTTCTTGACTGTTCTGGTATCTGGCATTCTCTGTACGTGACCAAACCAGCTCAGTCTTTGAGCTTTAATATAATTAACTATATTTTTATGTTTTATCAGTTTATCTAATTCTTCGTTAATTTTAATCCTCCATATTTGACTTTTATTTGTTATCCAGTGTGCCAAAATATGATGCTGGGCGTACATGCGGAGGTAATTCGAAACACAGTGCCCAAATATGGAGGAAAGCTTCTTTCATTGAATCTTACTGAGTAGATACCTCCCCACCTTTTCGCCTGAAGAAGTATACAGATCGGGTTACCAAAGCACTGTGTCTGTGGAGCACCACACGCTGGGCTAAATTTAAAGAACGACTAGCTGATGGTAAGCGCAATGTACTGTCGACAATTTGAAAAATTGTGCTTTGTTTTACGACGCAAGCGTGCATAGCTCATTCAGTGAAGTGACGGGCTGAACTGCCGTGCTTCGAGGCCCGGTAGGGATGAGAACTCTTTTCCCACCTTGCCAGGCCAACCAAGTGCTGCACGTCGACGCCTACCCAGTAGGTACCCGGACCCCTGCACCGAGAGTAATGCGACCAGAATGTGAACTGCCCACTTACCATCAGTGTAGCTTCGAGGTTAAGAATGCATGGAGAGTTACTTTAACTTCTTTCTCTATGCCTCCATGGTAATGACGTTTCAGCACAGGAGTTTATTTTTTTCCGTGCAGCCCGTGAAGGATTTGAACTGGCAGGTAAGGAAAAGGTAAAGTGCACCCTTCTACAGGCAATGAGGCTCTGTAAAGGCCGTACGGACCATAGGGGGTGTGGAGGTATAGCTCTACTCTTTCTTGACCGCGGCACTAGAAGGGGGTGAGGGGACAGCGTCACGCCCCGGCCGCACTTTACCCCCGGGAAGGACCCAGTACCCATTTTACAGAAGGCTGGGTGGGCCCCACGGCCGGTCTGGACGGGCGGAAAATCTCGTCCCCACCGGGTTTTGATCCCGGACCGTCCAACCCGTAGCTCAGTCGCTATACCGACTGAGCCACCCGGCCCACTAGGATCTAGTGTAGTGTATTAAAATATGAAATGTATTGACGCTTTCTGCCGAAAACTACGTAACTTGCCACATGCTAAAGCAGGTGTTAAAATGGCCTCTTCCAACTATTAGATATTCTTGACTTCTGATGAATACAGTAGCATTAAGAGCACAAAGTTCTTGTATAACAATTGCTAATGCTGCAAGCCATATCATTTCTTTAAATCATCTTCTGTGTATGAACTGTTTTTATAAATGCTGCCTTTGAAAAATCTCTATAGATTATAGTGGCATGGTGTCTGATAGGCTTACAAGACAAAAGGACGGCAAATCATTCGTTCCCGTAACATGTTACGTACATCGAATTATTGGTAATGTGGATGGTTGCATTGCAGTGATGGAAGAAAATGTGTTAATTCTTCTGGCTACTTACATGTTCAAAAATATAGCACGAAGTGGTCACTTAACACTAAACGCAAACTTTGGTAACAAAGTCCATTCCTATACGGTTCCACTATCTATTATAGGATTATCATCAGCAATTAATTTTTTTTATATATTTCATAATTTATCTATATTTGTATCTCCACCATGAAATATTCCATTATTACGTTCTGACACGTGGGAGATTAACCCAAATATTTCAGGTACTTGTAAATGCGGTTGGTGAACACGTTAACTCCTTCTTCAAAATACAGGAGTGTGATTACTTCCATGGCGTCGTAGCTATTCGCAAGGTTGATTGAAACATTATGATGCTATTCCTGGACCATTACGGCTCAAATTGTCAATCAAGCGAAGAAGTCAGACAAGGTCTGGAACAGATGACGATGAAATTATGAAACTGAGCTTACTGGCTTCACGTCACTAAGAGAGAAAACGCGCAGTATCCTTGACGACGGCCACTTAGACTGTGTTCCTGACAGCAACCAGTTATTTTCTGCTGTTGTTATTTTTGCTAGAAACAAATAAAATAATCTGAAGGAAGTCTTCATCGTTCTGTTTATTCTCGTACCCTTAGCGAACACATTGCTTCTGCAAATATTACTGTCTGTACTTCTGTGAAAAGATATCCTTTCAATGCTTCTGACAGCAGTCCATTGATCAATAGTAATTACGTGACTGCCTTACGGAGAGTAATGATCCGAGTGAGTGGATGTCTGGGCAACTAGGTTGCTAAGTAGCTAGGTAGTTTGTTAGCTGAATAACTAGATGCGGTTTAAAGATACTTGCATGTATCTAGCAAACCAACGATCTAAGTGGTCATTAGCTTTCCTGATTTGTGTTTTTATGGTCTTGGTTTCGCATCTCGCCCTTGAATGTCTAAATATTTAGTGGGTATCTCTTGACTTCCTTCAGGTCTTCCAGAACAAGGTAGTACGTTAAATTAAATCACGGATCCCCCCCACATATATTTTTTTTCTCAAATACACGTGTGTCCTTCAGATCGCACGGACTTAGATACGCAGCTCAGAAATGTAGTTCACTGAATGAATTAATGAATGAACGAGACGTACGAAAGGATCGCTGCAGCTTCCACTTGCTACTTGTAAGCATAATTTGTTTTCGTTACATGTAATTCCATACACGAAAAAAATTAGTGGGGAATATGCAGTGTGAATTTTCACGTAATAAATCAACCCCTAAGCTGCGTCATGTCTGGGGCGGTTAGGCTGTGGTTTGTCACCGCATAAACCATGTTTTAATACCCGGTAATTTCCTGCGGGATTCGTGGTGGTCGATGTGGCACTGGAGCGGGTTGGACTCGAGCAGGAAGAAGGAACAGTAGGATGAAAGAAACTTCATAATGAGGGGCTTCGCAAGTATTGCTCTTTACTGAACACGGTCAGAACGATCAAATCGAAGACGGCGAGGGACGTTACCTTGTAAATCTTACGATCAAATGAAAGGGGCATAGAAACTTCATTAATCCCGAAGGAAGGAGGCAGCTCTGACATAGCTGCGGTAATAATACGAAAAGCCATATTAAGAAAACTAGTGTAAGAAAGTGGTTTTTTTTAACTGGTGCAGGGAAAATTCCAGTGAACTAAGCAACGAGGAGCTTTACGGTCTTTACTTACCACCAATATTATTCGGGTGATCAAGTCAAGGAGAAGGTGTTGGGCGGGGCATGTAATATGTATGTGGGAGAGGAGCGGTGCGTACGGCGTTTTGGTGGGGAAACCTGAGTGAAAGAGACCACTTAGAAGACCTGGGCGTAGATGGCAAGATAATATTAAAATGGATCTTCAAGAAGTGGGATGGAGGTCATGGATTTTTCTGGATTAGGATAAGGACAGGCTCGTGTGAATGCGGGAAATTACTGGACTTTATTGACTAGTTGAGAAACTGTTAGGATATCAAGAAGGACTCTATTCCGTAGGGTTAGTTAGTTAGTTAGTTAGTTAGTTGGGGGGGGGGAAGCTGAAGTAGCGGGTTCTTTAGGTTCAATACATCGTGATTATTTTGTTTACTTTCCGCGTCATTATTAGGCAACATCTAAAAAGATTTTGCTTTCTGATTTTACTTCCTGGCTGATAAATGGAGCGGATAGTCGCTTCCCCTACTTTACCGTCCAGCGTATCGGAACTTGTACATAGCTGATTTAATCACTCTTTGCCTTTCCTCTTCATATGTACTTTTTACAGTAGTTTATTCTTCGATGAAGAACAATTGAAAGTCGCGAAGAAAATAAGTATTTCCTTTCAGGCACTTAATTGTGTCTGTCTTATGTTTAACCCAGCTGCTCTGATTGTTGTGCATTAAGGAGAAACAAAGTCTGTGAACGCAAGTCCATTACTACACACTGTGGCATCGTCTGTCGGTCATGCACTGTGGGAGTATCTGTGTATAATTGAACTATAATCTGGAAATATGAAATAATAGTGGTTTAGTGTGAACAGTGCCTGCAGTGTTTACTGTAGGAGGATTCGCTAGTACTGTCTTACTTCAGACGTTCGAGGAAAAAGTGAAGAGATCAATTTCCAGTCTGCGTAATTCAGTTTCGTATAAGTGATTCACTTGCATGGGTATGAAACTTATTCACCGACTTTGAGGGAGGAAAGGAAGCTGAGGGTGTTTGAGAATACGGTGTTGAGGAGAATATTTGGACCTAGGAGGGACGAGGTAACGGGGGAATGGAAGAGACTGCATAACGAGGAGCTAATGATCTGTACTCCTCACCCAATATTGTGCGGGTGATAAAATCGAGAAGAATGAAATGGGCTGGGCATGTGGCGCGTATGGGTGAGGAGAGGGGGTGTATAGGGTCTTGCTGGGGAAACCGGAGGGAAAGAGACCACTGAGGAGATCTAGGCGTAGATGGGTGGATAATATTACGATGGATCTCCAGGAGGTGGGATGTGGGTATATGGATTGGATCTGGCTGGCCCAGGATAGAGACAGGTGGCGGACGCTTGTGAGTGCGGTAATGAACCTTCGGGTTCCATGAAATGGGGGGAATTTCTTGACTAGCTGCAAACCAGTTAGCTTCTCAAGAAGGACTCTGCACCATGGAGTAAGTAAGTGTAAGTGATTCATAAGAAATGCGTCTTCTAACCATTCGAAAAAAATAATCGGGATTTGGTTTAAAATCTGTTTCTCCCTCACGGAACGCACTCTGCTTCTCCAATACAAAGACCAATTGTGTCATGATGTCAGGAAAAATGATTGCTGTATACATGGGAATCATCGAAACCCATGGGTACATTCTGTGTACTGATTGTATTTGTATAATAACCACCAAGCTTTAAGTGTTTGAAGAGGAACTAGTATCATACCAACAAACAGCTACTGGCCGTCTTCGATAAACTTATATTTTGCCTAATCGTGAATGATAAATAAATATGAAGTATGTCAAATTCGATCCCCTTCCCTCAGCTGCTCCACTTTGTGATACATTTGATAAATCTCGGTTCGCGGTTCGTACGAAATGAAGACTGGGCCTGTAGTCTGCGGATAATTTTGAAATTCCATCAGTAATCGCAACAGAGTATGTAATCGACTTGCAAGATGGAACACTCGGCCAGCGGACGGACCGCGTGTTCTGTTTAACCCCTCACAGCAGTAAATCGTAAAAAGAATTGTGCTTATAACGTATTTCCGTTTGTTCTTCTCCGCATAGAACGTTACGAATGAAACTTTAGAAGCTAAGAGCAAACTTAATGTACTTGTACCTACCGAGTGTTAGATGCATGAGCGCTTACTGGGAAGCTCGTGTCCATCGTCCTTCAATTCGCTCTCGTAATTTCCAAAATATTCAACACACTGTGGAAAAATTTTTCATTAGGATATGTGCACTAAGGGTTATAAAGGTAATGGTAAATCAGTCCCATTACAGGCCCGAGGTGCCCAGAGGGTTCCAGGAAGTTAAGGTTCCCAGATTTTGTGACAGTGGCCCAGGATGGTGGTAAGGTTGTTAGCCTTACGCACCGGCCGCTTTTTACCCCCAGGAAATACTCCTGGTACTCATTTCTGTTAGAGGCTGGGTCGACCCCAGGGCCATAGTGCGATCGGAAGGATTATGTCAATGAAAAATTCCAATTATACCATCTGGAAATGAACCAGCGACCTTCCGATTTGTAACACAGCACCTTAACCACTGTGCCACCGCGGTCCCCGCACTAAGAGTTATGTCAGAATTTAATACTTAAGAGATAAGAAAAACAGCAGATGGGGTTTCAGCGCGGTGAGCTATGGGGTTGGGATAGGGTCGGGTTCAAAGTCATAGGAACGAAAGCCCAGCCATCTGTAATGTCTCCTAATTGATTACTAATGTGTGTCAGTGACAGGAATATTGCGCGTCTGGTTGTCTGGTTGGTTGGTTGGTTGGTTCAGTTTCTAGGCACAGTGCTCTGTGGATGTCTGGCGTAGGCATACTTTCATGTTGTTCAGAAGAAACGATTTAAGCGAAACTGAACTGAGCTAAAATGCTACGGGGCCGGGGTTTTCAAAAGCTCGACTAACATAAATGAGCCTCAGAATCGTTTCTCTTCACCCTCAAAAACCAGGATCTCTATCGTTTCACTTCGACCATTATTGTCGCTTATGTTGATATTTATGGAGTGGCTCTCCAGCCAACACTGACAGTGACGTACGGGGATACGAATTTTTATTTTAATATCAGATTTATTGTACATAACGGGTGTGACATGGAGTACATTTGTATAAACAAACTAAGAATGTAGGAAAACCGAAAACTAGTGGGGTAATTTTGATGTTTTGCTGACCGTGTATCTCAGTATAATCTTATCAATTAACCAATTTAATGCATAAAATATTGTTTTATAATAAGTTTATTATATGCCTCTACATGTTTCGAGCACTCTGTGCTCATTATCAGGAGGTCAAAATCGTATTATACAGGTGTGCTGATATCAGATTTTGACCTCCTGATAATGAGCACAGAGTGCTCGAAACATGTAGAGGCATATAATAAACTTATTATAAAACAATATTTTGTGCACTAAGTTGGTTAATTACTAAGATTAGTGGGCTAAGTATGCGCCAGGATTTGCTTGGCAGTAGGAGACCTAAAGGAAGAGGGTGCTGCTTTATGTATAGCAACGAACGTACGGAAAGCATGGATCTTTTTGTGTTCTACTGCCTCTGCTGAAACTACCTGCCCATGAACGTCAATTATATGACCGATAATTGAGTTAGAAGAGTCTAATGTTATCATTGTCCGTTGGTTTTCAAGATTATCGCAGTAACGTAGTTTAAACAACAGACAGTGGCTGAAGAGATCACAGTGCCGACAGGTGTTTTTTAGATGTTTCTACTGTGACTGCTCGGACAAAACTCCACCGCACATATGTTGGAACACAAAGAACCTGACAATCTTCCAAAAGCCCTTGTTAGAGCAGTCTTATTTTGCAGCACCGACATTTATTTCTGCACTTCATTCACATTAACCGCTTGCTTATGTAGTCCCATTCAGTTTGTCACTGACATATCCTCATTTTCTAAAGGGGAAGAAAAAATAAAAGAAGAAAAACTTTGAATTATTCACGAGAGGGAGTGGGGAACATGCAAGAAACAATTAGGGATGAAAGGAAGATGGTACGTGGATAGAAAAGTTAGGACAGAAGGAATAAAAGTACAAATGAAGGACAGAAGGCTATACAGAAAGAAATGCTTTTGTGAGACAGAATAGTTTGAGATTTCATTCATTTAACAGTGGTTTCCAGCTGCATATTTTTTTTTTCTGTGACGCTGCGGCCCAATGCGGGCTATGGCCTCCTCATTCTTGAGGTTTTCTAGATCAAACAAAGTGACGCATCACAGTCGGTAGGACTCCTCTGGACGCGTGATAGCGCGTCGCAAAGACCTCTACCTGACAACACACAACACTCACAACAGACAGACATCCATGCTCCCGGTGGGATTCGAACCCACAATCTCAGCAGGCGAGGGGCCGTAGACCTACGCCTTAGACCGCGCGGCCACTGGGACCGGCCTTTCAGCTGCATATAGCATATTGAATAGCAAGCAATGTCTGAAAGATTATGAATAATGACTTAACAGAGAGTCAAAGACCACGATCTTTCTATATTAACCCTTATCCAGCTAAGGTGGAGAATATGCTGAGCTGCTAATAATGCCAGCAGATGGCAGATGTGATTTAACTCGGCGTTTAGAGGGTTAAGGTGACGTCACACTTCGACTCAAGTACGTTCTGCTGTCAAACAACAGTACCATGCAGTAAGGATATTGCACTATTTCCATATTAATCCTGATCTAGGTAACGATTTCAACGGGACAGATTTCTTCCTTTGAAGCTAATAGTTTCTCATAGAGCCAAGAAATCCCTCGTATTTTATGTAATCTGAAGGTTGTGCATGATTTCAGGCCTTCTCCGCGATGCAGATGAAATCTGCGCTCTACTGGGATTTTGCGCAGCGTAGAGTGTTAATTCGTTACTGACGTTTCGGGACAAATAGTCGGTCCCATCCTTAAGGGTAAAAAAATCCAAGAAGGAAGGTTTCCAGTATTACACTGCGCGTGACATGTTTTGAAACTTTGGATTTTCTACTTACACTTCCATCGTGGTGCACTGTAGCCTTCATGTTGTTTTGCTTCTGGAGTGTTTCAGTGCAGGTGGCGTACGTATCGGTACATCTCTTATTCTGCAATCATTATAATTATGTCAGGGACACGCGCGATTTAAAAAATATCGAGACGCGAGCTGTCATCAAGTCCCCCCCCCCCATGCAAGGCGTGGCACCGAAGGAAATTCACGCCATTTTGACAGAAATATTAGCTTGTTTAGTTCCTGGTCGGGCTAAGGACTTATCAGCACCCCTGTACTAGCAAACCAAGGAAGTCCCTGATGACAAAATAATGTTTAGATGTATGTCAGTTGTAGCGTAACGAACTGCAACAAATAAAGTAGTTGTATTAGATGGCAGGCAGAAGAAAGGCTTTCTTCTTGGATTTCATGAACCTTTAAGATGGGACCGTTGCCCCGAGTTGAAGTTAAGAAGTTACCACTCTACGCGGCGTAACGTCCCAGCACAGGACAGATCTCAAAATAGAAGTTTATTACCTCATTCACAAGAGCCCGCAACTTTTTCCTGTGTTGAGCCAAATTAATCCAATCCAATTTTTCCATACTGTTTCCGTAAGGTACAATTTAATATTATCCTCCCACCTACGCCTAGATCTTTCACGTGGCCACTTTCCTTCAGGTTTTCGCACCACAATCCATTGTGTATTTTTTTCTCCCCTATACATGCCACATGCCGGGCCCAAACATACCCCTAGATTTGATCACCCGAATAACACAAGGTAAGGGATGATCATTATACTGGCACATTCATGTTTAAAAGGTCTAAAGGTCAGCGCAAATAAACTTCTATACACTGCCGTTGGTGACTTTGTGCAACTTCGGTGACACTTAACTGGCTGTGTGAAACAGCGTCCTTCAGCCACACGCTGAAATGTAATTAATTTTTAGATTAATTTTCGTGTAAGAAGCAGAACTTTTAAGTATTCTGACAGATCTTGCAAAACACGTACAAACCCAACATTACGTCTTCACACGAAAGATACGCCTTCGCATCGACGAAGATTTTACACCCACAATTTAAATGGAATAGATCTTAAAAAAAAACTCCACAACTTACCGAAAAATATCAGTCTATTGCATTCCTTATGACTCAGTTTATTTCATTTTATTACCTGTAATTTTTAATCTTAATACCTGTTGTATATGTGAATCACATTTAACTTAATTCACAATATTTTAGAAAATGTAATACGAGATATCGTACTCAACAAAACATTTTCAATTGTATAAAATAACTTTTGAAAAAGCTCAACCTGAAGATGGCTCTGTAGAAACGAACCGAAACATGTAACTATGAGATATGGTATCAAATATTTTTAATGTTAACTGTTAACAGAGAGTTGTGTTAGACTGTATATTTTATATATTTATATATTTCTGATATAAACCTTCCCTGCTCCGGTGTTGCCTACGGACTTCAGGTGTCCGGGGCAGCAAATTTGCACATAACTCAATTTGCAGTTCAGTACTCGGCAAATCCTGGACGCCAGTTTGTCGTGACATTTATAAGGTTTTTTTTTGTGCATAGTAATTTCCAGAGTATTGATAATTTTAAAAGCATATCGTTCTTTTAACTATGTTACGATACCACCTACACAACAATTGCGCCACTATTACTGTAGCGAGCAATCTGAGGGCCTAGATCTTATTTATCACTTGTGATCTCAAATATTACCTTTAGAGTAGTCGGTATAACAATTACGCTAAGGACTGGACAATCTGGAAACCGCAACTTGATTCCTGGCAGGGAAAAGAGATATTTTTCTCTTTTCCAAAGCGTTCCTCCCCTCTGTGGATCACTTCCAGCCTCCTGCTCAATGGGTACCATAACCTCTTTCCCCGGGAGTAAAGCGGCCGAACCGTGAAAAATTGGCCACTCCAACGCGAGGGTTAAGGGTGAGTGGACCTACAACTCTACTCCTCCATATGCCTTCACGTTTTGCTTCGGGAAGAATTTGTGCTTACTTTAATATGACCTTCAGTTGTTGACGGACATTAGTCTGCGAAGTTGTTATTCGGTGCTTGTTTGTTGGTTATCAAGCGCATGCGACAGACCAAGTACATACCAAGGTGGCAAAGAATTTTGTCTGTTTTTGTCGCGAGAGCTCCCAGTGGGCCAGGGCCTCCTCATGCACGGGGTTTCTAGATCACACACAAACGACGCACCATAGTCGGTTGGACTCCTCTGGACGAGTGATCAGCTCGTCGCGGAGACCTCTACCTGACAACACACACAACACTCAAAACAGACAAACGTCCAGGCCTCTGGTAGTATTCGAACCCACAATCTCAGCAGGCGAGCGGCCGCAGAACTACGTCTTAAACCGCGCGGCCACCGGGACCGGCGGCGAAGAATTACTTGGCAGAAAAATTTTACGGTACGCTCCTAGTCCAAGGACAATGCAAAGATGACGCTCATTGTCGTGAGATATAACGTTCTCACCCACTGTGCGTCATCCGAGACGCGAGACTCAGCCTGGTGGATAGATATTATTATTTCGGGGGAACTGCTTCCTCCATGTGCTAGGTAGCAGTGAAAGTAAACAGAACGTTCGTCCGAAATTTGGTACCCAACGTACCGAATTACGCTGCGTCACATGGCAGAAGACCGTTATTTTAGCAGTAATTTCATTTTCGAAGCGTCTTCTTGTATAGTTGAAGAATAAGAGACCAACTTGATGTCACTAGTTATTATGTTTTATTTAACTCCTTCTATGCTTAACATGTTTCGGACATTAATACATCCATCATCAGGTGGTATCCGTGTAGCAGGCTGAAGCACAACTTGTGCTTCAGCCTGCTACACGGATACCACCCCAACCCAACTACACTGAAACTCCAAGACTAATCGAAACAAGAACACATGACCAATGTCGTGGTTCAATAGAAAAGTCGCAGGTTCATGATGATGGATGTATTAATGTCCGAAACATGTTAAGCATAGAAGGAGTTAAATAAAACATAATAACTATTGACATCAAGTTGGTCTCTTATTCTTCAACTATCACAATGATGCACGGTCCAATATGCATAAGGTCTTCTTGTATCTTTCGTACTTCTTGAATGATGCCTGTACGTTTCGGTTTTCGTAGGAATAGGAATTATGCCTAATATCAAAATAATATCTCACAACACACAGATTGGGAAGCAACTTTGTGAAATTTAGACCTAAGTGGCCTCGGTTGACAATGTAAGGAAACTCCCTAAATCAGTCAAGTAACGTTATTAGTAATTTAAATAATGAACTTGTTTTGACAATAATATGAATTTTAGATGCATTGTTTAGATTTGGTCTAAATTTTCACGGAATTTCTTAGATGTATTCGAGGTATATATAAGCTTTGGCGTTTCGTTTATGATATATTATGGTCGATATTATCAGAAAATCTGATAGAAGAAAAATTCATAGGTGTTAGGTCTGGTAACTCACTGGTCCTTTGAGACCGACCCGAAATTCAGTATCATTTAATTTAAGAACACTTTAAGCATTGTGATCATAATGAGGGGGTTCTTCGTCTTCGTTAAATTAATATCGCTGTAATAACAGTTCGACGTTTTCTTACAGTGTTGGAATAAAATACTTCAGTAATATTTTGAGACATGAAACAAAATTTACATCTAATTCGAGCATTCTTCTCAAAAGCAGTCTATTATTTGGGTTGTCTGTACGTTCATTCGAAGTTTTTGTTCGCATATTTATTTTCGGACACGGTGAATCAGTGGCGTACCGAGGGGGTGGTTTGGGAGGGTTCAAACCCCCCCCCCCCTAAAATTCCGAAGGCCCTCCAAAATCAACCCGATTTGAAAACTGTTAAAAATTGCTGAATTTAGGACGCCAACACCCCAACATGTTCGGAAAAATGACAGTAACATTCTAAAACTACCTAGGTTCACAGTTGTTTTACATTAGCAATGACAAATAAATTGGTTGTCATCATAAATAGTCTTAAAGTACCAAAAATTAAGAAAATTTTACTGCATGAAGTGGGATTTTTTGTACCAAATTACAGCTGCCCCCAGAACCCCTGACTAGTGGGCTACTGCCCCCAGATCCCCGTTCTCTCTGTTCTCTGTCCTCAACTGAATTTGTTGAACCCCCCCGAACAAAATTCCTGGGTACGCCACTGCGGTGAACGTAAGGCCTTTAATGACCAATGTCTGCCGATACACAGTCCCAGATGTTCGCCGTCTCTGCCTTTTTCCTTCTGCCCCCATAAAAACGTCGCAATCAACGGAAGGATACCAAACTCCACGGAGCAGAGTCTTTCTTAGTAAGCCAACGTTTTTCCAGCTAGTCAAGAAATTTTTTTCCAGCTAGTCAAGAAATTTCCTGCGTTTTATGGGACCCAAAGATTTGTTACCGTATTGTCTAGGGCTTATTCTCGCTCGGCGTCAGCCAAATAAATCAAGTTAACGTCGTTCCTTTTTATTTCTTGAAGATTTATTTTAATATTCTCCCAACTGTTTGTAGGTTTTCAAGTTGCCTCGTGAGGTTTCTCAACCTAAATCCTGTATGTGTTCCTCTTCTGCGTCGTAATTGTCCCATTCCCCGCCCACCTCAACCTCCTTATTCTGATTACCCGAAAAATATAGTTTGTATACTTTAATGATTAGGAACGTTAGCAACTGTTCGCGCTTGGAAAGCGTGACGTAGTACGGAGGTCTAACTGCATTATCGGGAGTTGCCTAGGCAAATCCTTTTACTGAAGTGAATAATCTTACTAATTAACCTTTCAAAGCCTAGCGTTTTCTTTACGTACCACCAGGTTTAACATTCAGAAATTCTACAGGGTGCTCGCTTTGCGTTGAGTGTATTGTACGGATCTCAGAACAAACAGCGACTCTTGGTTTTTATAACCGTGGCGGAAAGTGTTTACTGCGCGGTACGAACTGATTCCTTATATAAATCAAATTACTTCCAGTCTGTAAGAGGTTAATAAGTGTCATTTCTCTTGTCCTTTTCGTATAGACTGAAGGATTCTGAGGAAAGGAAACTTCATTAATTCTTCTGAGACCGTTTTGAGTTTGTATTTGTTTTTGAGGTATTCTTGACCTGAAATGTAAATCTATGCTAAAACCGAATCATCCTTTCTCCTTATGAAATAAGTTAGTTCATTATTCACATTTGTAATTATAAGAACTTCATCAAAATATTACTCTTTATAATTGCAGATTATAGATTGGCCCACGTGCTCTATTCAGAGTATAAATTTTAATTTGTTGCAGTTTTCTTTTCAGTGCGCATGTGCGGGTGACTGGAGTGATGGGGTGGGGCCAGAGCCCCATGGAGTTCGGTTAGGACCGTCTCCCCCCCTCCCCAGCCCCCCCGCTAATCCCACTCCAAGAACAGCATGGATCAACCCGACCGAGACCGCGGGCATAGGCCTCTTGCCTTTGACAAGGTAAGACTGATTAATCTCCTGGTTACCTAATACCTTCCGTTCTGATATAAATGTTTGTTTCTACAAGACGACACTGAAAGAGACTTCCATGCCAAATGCAGTGATTAGGGTACTGTGAACTGTACCTCAAAGGTCTTGGTTTTCCTTCGTTATATATATATAGGATGTCCCAGGAGGAATGTGCCAGAAGTCAGGAGAGTGTTCCTTATGTTAAAGTATACCGATATAACCCAAAACACCTATGTCCAAAGTTGAACGGTTACGGAGATAATGGCCAGAGAAGTTTGAAACTTTGACAGCTGTTACACACTTA
>Ga0131853_10012571_pt1 | contig 15520 bp, 4 predicted proteins | sample TergutLab28metaG_FD_92764 | JGI IMG/M metagenome (GOLD analysis project Ga0131853, IMG submission 92764) | Labiotermes labralis P1 segment gut microbial communities from Petit-Saut dam, French Guiana - Lab288 P1 (version 2) (version 2) | ecosystem: Host-associated > Arthropoda: Insects >...
ACTACTACTACTACTACTACTACTATTACTACTACTGCCGCTGCCGCCGCCTTCAGCACACAAAGATTTTTGAACTATAATAAATTGAGGGGTTTTTTTTAATGCAGTGAGAGCAGAATTCTGTAGGTTTCAGTCAGAGATGATTTTTGTTGGTGACGACATGAATTTGTGTGGCTGATGTCCATTTTATCTGGCTGTTCACTTATCAGTTTGTGATGTAACTGTGAATAATTTCCCCGATTTCTAATACTAAATCACAACTAATCCATAAGCAATTTTGTGTATGTGCGTACGTGTGTATATATATATATATATATATTCCCGTTTTCGGAACTGACGAATCACAGATCTTAATTGAGATTGTTTAGCATTGATTACGTGTCGGATATCACAGTCGACTGTAATCACTGACCCAGAAAATGTGTCCAGGAGCAGCTCCTAGGGGAATAAAACTGAAAGAAAAATTGTGCCCCTTTTGTAAAATTGACTCATTTTTCTACTCTGTTCGTAAATCAGTAGAATATGTAGTTTGAAAATACTGCGGAAAAACAAAACCATTTAAATAATGGGTGGGAGATATTAAACCTGTTTGGCATTTCTTTTGCTTAGAGGAGATGCGGAAATAATAGAAGGAAATTTCTTCCTAAAATTAATATCTCATCCGGTATAAGTACAAGCGTGCCTTTAAACGAGTTATAAATCATACGAAACTCCTTTTGTCATCCATGCTGGTAATATACGTGAATATTTTCAGATAAACGATGAAAATACGAACATTTTAAGTGTCCTCCTTCCCCATCTTGTTCATATCACACATATAAGTTTTCTTCGCACTTCAGCAACAAATTTGCAATAGACTGTAAAAAATGTCGAACATATTCTCTTCTTATGCGTAGCTCCTCGACGTTTTCTTCTGCCTGAGCTCCTTCCTAGCAAAGATCATAGTCTGTCTTTTTTATAAAGACCAATCACGTCTAAATATTACCATAAGTGTACGTAGGACCTCCTTTAAGATGTTCGCTGTTTTTGTCAGATTTTGTTCACAATCTTAAGTGTAGACGGATTTTAATAGAAATTCTAAAGAAAATTCGTCTGGCGGAAGTTGTTTTGTTCCGTGCGAACAGACAACGGGACAGACACTAAGACAAGACAAGATTTGTAGTGGCTTTTTGCAACTGCTTTGCGATAGCGCAAAATACTGAGGAAGATGAGAAATGCATACAAATCGCTTGATCAGAAAAACAGCAATTTTTGTGGGAGATAAGAATTCTGCTGAGTTGCGTGTGTTCTGCATTGAGAGGTAGAAGAATCGTAAAAAAATATATTGGAAACAATGAAGAAAATAGTGGTTATAACCTATTTTACATGCTGTTTTAGTCTTTGCCTACAGGGACTGAGGTACTGATGTCCAAAGAGACACCGGCACGTCGTGATTGTGACTTGTGGCACCTTGCTTGTTAAACAAAATCAATACGGTTGTGAAAGGTTTGGATGTGCCTGAAGACCGTCCACCTAATTTCACCTTTTCTTTTACTTATTCTTACTATCTTAGGTGAGTGGTCGCTTTTGACCAGAACACGGATATTTCCATCACTTATACTATCTTCTACATCAATGTATTCGACCTCAGTATTTTTCTAGCTTCATCTCGGCTATTCGATGAAGGAACTGTCTCCATAAGGCTTTCAGATAAGTCCTTCTTTATATTTATGGCCCCTGAAGAGAGTTTGTTCCAGTATTTTAAATAAACTGCTTTCCCTGTTGGTCTTCGGATCCTTATTTCATACATTCGGACTCTCTCTGCCTTTCCTTTTCGCAACTCTAGGGATTCGGCAGCTGGAGTTTACTGGACTATCTTGGAAACAGAATTTCATAAGTGAAAGGATCCTCACTTCCTCAAGCACACACAGGTTATTTTAACAGACAAGATTATATTTGAGAGGTGTACACGGATATAACAAAATGCTGTCAGACGTCAAATCAGATCAGTTTATCATAAATAACCAGGCAAACTGCAGACGTTTTACATCCATATAATGTAGGTAAGAATGGAAGAAATATGTTTGGTGTGAGAAGATAGGTGAAAATGTACCTCCTCTATTTCAACTGCGCCCAACCTGATATAAAAAGGCAGATTGTCATTTTAATTATCAACCAACAAATGCACTTGCACAAAATTTCGCATTAAAACACTTAAAATCGCATATATAAAAATCTTAATTAATATACGTTATTTTGACATTCTTACTAAACTATTTTGACATTTACTTAATAAGTATAATTTATATTGCAGATATGCTGCCACAACATCCTGCTAATATAATGGAATTATTGTGTGAATGTTTTTAATAAGACTTTAGCAAGGAAAAACGTAGCTTCGTGAGAATGATCTTAGGATCGAAACATGTCGGAGCGATTTGAAGTGTTTTAAGGAGCGATTTTAAGTGTTTTAATGTGAAATTTTATGTACGTGCATTCGTTGGTTGATAATTAAAGTGATTCTACGAAATGCACGGTGCAACAATAAGGATAAGGCAGGCTGTATTTGAAGAAAATATGTATTTGTAATTACAACCACCATGGCAATAGAACTACTACTATGTTGTAACCATAATTAATTTTATACTTGTTCATTCTCACGACATTTGAAAACGCTGAAGGTGGGCTAGATGTCATACAAACACATATTTTAGAAGCATCTTCGTTAAACGTTCTAAAGGTGGTTTCCATGCAATACTGTAACCAGTAAATTTAGAAGAACAAGGCATTTAATAACATATTTTATTTTAAAACGATGTAATTTCTTTTGGCATCTCAGACTCTTAACAGCTGAACGTTACAGTCTCGAAATTTAGGCAGTTTGGTATACATTGCTTGTGAATCGGAGGTTACCCAATTGTAAATAGCATAGATTGTGTCCTGAACAATAAACAACCGCGCCTAATATTTTCAGGTGTCTGGTTTGAAATTTTATTTTTTCAGTCGCGCATCAGCCTGTGAAAAAGAGTGAGATCTGTGACTGAAACAGCCTTCTTCTGCGAGACTAAACCTCGGTGGATGCTTATTCGCCCATTCAAGCGAGAACGGATGGCTAAAATCTGAAACCAAATTTAACCTTACGTAAAAAAAGACGAATATGCGGTCAAGATGGAAAAGTAAAAATTCTGAAAAGTCAACCTTGAGCGACTATCAATCGCACGTATCAAGTTCTATTTTCTATATCCATACGAAGAGCGTCTGACTATGGCTTATTGAAAGCCGATACGTGTCTATGTATCTGGGTTTTGTACCATTGAAGGACAAGATGTGATTGAAGTATTCAGTAGATTTTTTCTATTTGTACCAAAACTGAACGAATAGCCTAGAGATATGTTTGTCTCAAACGTAGTAAGACGTTTTTTAACGTGCGCCATCCCCGTTCTGTCAATACAGATTAGTATCAATAAAACAGTCTCTAGAGTGACTGTTTCATTATTACCTATCGTAGTGAGACTGCTGGTTTCCTCTCTGAGAATAAAAATTCGTGTTGATTTCTGAGTCTACACGTGTCCTTCTTTTTCCTTTGAATGTGTCATATATTTTGTTGGTTGAAACTCGGTTATGGAAATAAACAATATTTATTTCAGGCGCTTTCCCTTCCGTTTGCATCGCCTGTTAAAATTCGTTACGTCCGTCCTACTCTCTATCCGCCTGTAGGCATGGATGGAACTCGGAGAACACTTTAACGGAATCTGATGAAACTTATTATTGCGTAGTTTTAAAAAAGGCTGTACAGTCATTTTTAGTTGAAGTCGGACAAAACTGTCGGAATCTTTACTATAAAATCAATTTTACTAGGCAGAACCAAAAGTAAGGGGGATTTATTAATTACACCGTGTACAACAGTTCGTGACTTATGCGAAATGCGTAATTTGTCAGCATAATCGCCCTGTCTTTCAATGCATATTGCATAAGCCCTAAAAGCCTTCTGATCCTATCTGTGAGGAAATTTGTTTATGTTTTGATGGAAACAACATGTGCACCGCGTCTTTAACCTCATTCACAGTGGCAAATATGATTTCAGGCAGGGCCGTTTTAGTGGTCCAAACATGTAATAATCCGACGGAGCAGAAGTCGAAATTTCAGCTGCCTGGTTGCTTCAATGGTAGTGCTGCGAAATTCGGACCCGCGTTATCGTGTAGCAAAAATAACATAGTGGAGAGCAGTTCTGTGAGCTTGTTGCGAATTGCCTGCTAATCCTATAAATTTCAGATATTTTGACGCCGTCTGACCACGAACAAGTGAACACAACTTGCTCTTCTGCAACCTTGATATTCGAAAGCGGTGCTAAAGAAGATTTGTAAACAAACACCACGCAAACCAGACTTGACAATGACTCGTCGCGACAGTGCCTAGTAAGAAGTTACTGAGAAAACCGCCAGTTTTCTAAATGTTTCGATTGCTGCGCCTCTACAGGCAAATTCACTGTACTTTTGAATTACCTTTGTATTTCTGTACACATGTGTGACGCTACTGCCTAAATATATACCGGAGCGGAGAACGCATCTAAACAAACGTTGTGGAGGGGAACGAAACACAGTTTTATGTCCAATATATTTTCCATAAATTTTACGGTTTTATAGATCACTAAAAAAAAAGGATGAAGCCTGCACATTTCCAGACTTGAATGTTGAAAAATTCAAAGAGGCCCAAACATACGTCTACCATCCTCGTCTACGAAAACAAAAGAAATTATTGATTGCGTTTGGACAGCGCTGAAAAGTGGTCGGTTTTATTCTTTTAATGAATTGCTCCATTCAATTACGTCCTAGAACCGCTTATACGCGCGTACACACGCGCGCACATACACACGCACACACACACACACACACACATATATATATATATATATACACAGGGGGTGCCAAAAAATGTATACACATTTTAAGAGATGTATCTATGTATTACTTTTCGAAGTTGAATTGAATTACGGTAGCAATGTGCAGTAGGAAGTTGGCGGCGTCACCATGTGACAGGCAGGACAATCAAAGAAAATGGCGGAAGCACGGTTTGAATACAGTTTTTTTCCTCTCTTAAAATGTGTACAGTTTTTTTGGTACCCTCTGTATATATATATATATATACGTATGCTGATTTTGATTTTCTGTCTGTAGTATCGGTGAAGTGTAAACCTCCAATACGATTGTACAAATATTCAGTGTAGGTTAATTTATCTTTTCACTAATTTGAATAAGAATCATGAAACGGAGGTATTCGCTTATTAATTTATTATTTTTTTGTTATAAAAGTTAATCGTAGTGTTAAATATGCCTATTTATTTTTAGTTCAAATTATTTCAACTGTGATATGTTGATTTTGTAAAAAAAAAAAAAAAAAGTGAACCACAACCAAAATGGTGTCATTTATCTCTGTTGCTCAGCTATTTTCAGTTTTATACTATTCGTAGAGGAGCATACAAAATTACGGTGCCCACATTTAAAAGTCCATAATCAATAACAGAGTGAACGCGCCGTATATGTTGCGCTTGCACGCATTTAGCAAGTTGTGTTACGGAAATCACTTCATCGAAACGCGCTCCCCTGAAAGTTTTATTTAAAATGGTATATTCGAGATACAGCTAACTCCATATTACAAAGCCTTGCTTTTAAATGTTGATAGCTACTCTTCTGGCCAAGCGTTTGTGTATGGAAATAATATGTTCCCCATCATTTTCACAAAAGCCTGCCGTCATTGGACTCCAACCGGAGCCATTTAATTTATTTTTGTCATCCTACTTGCCCAAAAAACAAGCTCTATAATTTCCGCTTATCTACATGTAAAACTGTCAGTTGTCTTGAGCACCTAAGGATACACAAAAGTAAAGCACTTCCCATACGTGTAGACTGTTTATATTCCGCACAGTTCTGCCCCCTTTACATTATTGTCTTGTAAATAGTTGCGCGAAGAGTGTAAATTATTCCTTTATGAAGTAGAGCAATGGAAATAAACTGATTCGCAGCGCCAAAAATATTACAGCATTACGGGTGTTTGAGATTTGGGTGCCGAGGTAAATCTGTGATTTTAGGTAGGAAAAGGCAGAGAAAACTACGTGATGGATAGATTAAAATTTTGCTCTTCACAAAATAATAGAATGGCTTTGAAATTGAAGAAGATGAAATATGTAGAGTATATGAAACGCATGGGAAAAGTCTGAAATATTACGTAGTTGAAATAGGAGCATTTTTGCCGAAGAAATGCGTACAGTTAGATGGAAGGACACCAACAAAGTGTATCTAAAAGGAATGTGGGCCGGGTAGTTCAGTCGGTATAGCGAATGACTATGGGATGGACAGTCTGGGATCGAATCACGGTGGGGACGAGATTTTCCGCCCATCCAGACCGGTCCTCGGTCCCACTCAACCTCCTGTAAAATGGGTACAGTGTCTTTTCTGGAAGTTAAGTGCGGCCGTGGCGTACTGCTGACCACTCACCCCCTTCTAGTGCCGCGGTTATGGAAGAGTAGAGCTGTACCTCAACCCACTCCCTGGGCCACACCGGTCCTGTAACGGGATCACTTTACCTTTACCCTTTTATCTAAATGGAATAAGATGTAAATGTGTGGAGTGTAATGATCGGGTTCAGAAAAGGATCCAGCATTGAAGTCTGGTTAAAAAGATGACGACCTCCCAGGATTTCTATTTATGTGGGTAATTTTTTGGCTATGTGACTGACATTTAACTTCTCTATAACAACACTGGTCCATGGCCTTATCGCGTTTTTACAGCGCATTTCCTAGAATGAAACTGAGCCGATTACGAGTGACAGGCCCCATTGTGTAATAACCACATATATGCCTTCTATAGACAGATATTACGTATTTTTCTCCCAAAATGAAGCGTACTTGGAAGTTATTCAGTATCTAATTCCTCCCAATCGTTATGTGGAATTTAAACTGTTGCCTCGTGCTAATGTTGACAATAAATTTTGATAAAGGAATCCGTAAATTATGTCTGTATTTCTGAAGTTCAGGAGATAAGGGCATTAATAATCTGCTAACCTTCCTTCTGGATGACGACACATTGCAACAATGGGCTGTATTCACAAAGTTTTGGAGACAGACACGAGGTGTTTTTTTTAACAGAATTTTGTTATGGGCCAATTCTACAAGGTGCCATTAGCCAAGCGCACCAGAGTCATAGTGAATCGGCGTGAAGTCCAAAATGCACTCAAGAATCCACCTTCCAAAATGTATTGGTGAATAATTGTTGATTTATTCTAGTAAACAACTGTTGACTCCATCTATATTTTTCCAACGTCTTATTTTCAACATGCAGCCCTATGTTATATTTTAGTAATACGAATTATAATGCGTTATTTGAAGTTACTGCGGTGGTGTTGATGATGATTCAAGTCTTCTTGAAAGTGACGTCTATCAGATTGGTAAGTCGTTTCCAATGTTTGGAACTATTTGCTAACTTCAAAATCAGGGACGTCCATAGAGACAACTCGTTTGTCTTTAAGACGTCAGTAATTGTTTAATAATCTAGTCGATATAATGTTCTATAACTCTTAAAACTTAAATGCAAATAATCTTTCTCCCTTATTCCATAATAAGGAAGAGACATGTAGTTCCAAATATCCTGACTACATACAACCTGTCGTACGTGTTGGTAATCCAAATGTGGACCATAAATTTGACAGACTGTAGAGAACGTGAGTCATGTAATTGTGGCTGTGATGACTGGTTCAGTCCGGGTCAGACTCATGGAGGGTGGCTCGTGGAACAAATCCTCCCTGCTGGGTCTGCAGACATGTCACATAGCACCTACGGAATCCATACATCACGCACCCATCTGCCGTCTCTAGAACATCCCTTACTCCATCAGCCACCTATGACTTTAATATCGATCCCCAGCCTTCCAGTACACTAAAGTGCTTACTCTTCAAAATTGTGCCTATTCATACACTAGAAAATAAAAGTCATAATTAATGTCGGGCTTATTAAAATAGTGAAGTCGTATATAATAAATCACGGTACTTTCTATGCGCTATGTACCACTTGTCTTAACTGTCTTAACATTACATTCGTTTTACCCGCTGAGACATTTCGTATGACTCGCAGAATAAGTAGTTTTTTATTTCCTAGACAGCGCTAGCCTCATGTTCTTTGTAAATAATATGTAAAAGGTAAAAGTGATCCCGTTACAGTTCCGGTGTGGCCTAGAGGGTGGGTAGAGGTATAGCTCTACTCTTCCATGACCACGGCACTAGAAGGGGGTGAATGGTCAGCAGCACGCTCCGGCCGCACTTTACCCCTAGGAAAGACCCGGTACACATTGTACAGGAGGCTGGGTGGGCACAAGGGCCGGTCTGGATGTACGGAAAATCTCGTCCCTACCGGGATTCGATCCCGGACTGTCCAGCCCGTAGACAGTCGCTATACCGACTGAGCTACCCGGCCCTCACAAATAATATGTAGTATTCTATTTTAATTGGGAATTGGATTTGTATGTATCACTTAGACACATTTCAATCATTATAGTTAAATTAATTTAATAACTACCAAAATAAACATATTTTATTTACATAGAAAGTATTAATAACATGTTCTTTATACACAACGCTTACTGTCTTCTTTTATTTAGGATATAGGTTTGCATGTATCTGTTAGACGAGTTTTAAACGTTGGAGTTTAAATTTTCCTCCATTCACTTATTGTTTGAAACAAGCTGTACTGCAGTTATCATGTGAACACGTCCATAAAACCAGAATTAATACTTGTAAGTATGTCTACATATATGTTATTCTTTAATGATCAATGTTAACTATATGCACCTTCTACTGTAAGTATCAATAACTTTACGTTTGCACACGGATTTTACTCATGTTTCGTTTGTATGATTCTCAGAATAGAGACCAATTATTTCTCCTAAATACGTAACTTGTTCTTTGTAACGGAGAAGCATTGTGTTTACTGTGGGCTACATATCGAATTTTTGTATAATATTTAGATGAACTGCAGGGTGAAAAAGTTAAATAAAGCAGACCCATGCATCGTAAATGAATGTTACAGACGATACCGACGCACGTATATTTCGGTGGATTAAAAGAAATAGGTATATATATATATATATCCTGAATTTCTTTTATATACCATCACGGCGAATTTCCAAAAACAAAAATATGTGGCATAAACATTATGAACTTAGTGTTAGCAAGCTTTCACGCAGTGCAATCAGCTCTGCATAAAATATTTTGACATCATTTTTAACGTGACGTTGGCTCGTTTTTTTAGCGTTGGCTTCGTATTTGATTTGTGCCAGCTTCAATCCGCAGCTCAGAAACTAGACCTGCTGGTTGAGATTCGTTCTTCTGGTTAAACCATCAAGGAAAATACTGTAACTTAAAACAGGCCACCGCAATTTCTTCGTGGTTATTAACCATTTCATTATTCCTCCCAATCATCGCTACGCGTGTGACTTCTATAATAAGGTACAAGATAAATCTGCATAAGATATGACGAAATTCAGGGTACTATTTCGAGTGTATGATTCACTTTAAGTGAAGTAATTTTTATATTATTATATGCCCGATTGCCAGCCGTTACCTCGCTATGAGCGTTTTAACATTTCACGGTGCTGTATGATATTGCATGTTATCAGTTCTTATAAATCACACTCACGCTTACTCTCACCTCTGACAAACACTCCTCCCTCGCATTTATTTTTTTCAGATGCGCAGGACTGGGCATTATAAAATATATACCTGGAGATTGGTGTCCTTGTTTTTGTCTGATCAAAGTTTTTATTTTGTTTAGCCTTTTGCGGTCCAAATTATTCGTGTCATTTCCGACAATCTAGTCCAAATTAGTTTTATTGAGTGTCACTAACATTTAAAGTTCGAAAGCAGTCACTAAATAACAGCAGTTTATGGCAACCAACGTAAAACACTGTAAATATCTTGTATATTTGAGCTGGACATTGGAATTGCTACAGCGGAAAGCGCTGTCGAATGTAGCTCGACGTTGGACAGAAAAGTGTTATTGTTATAACTTGGTAATGTAACTTAAATTTAGTCCTTATTTTGTGCTATTAAAAGGTAAAGCAGGCCCGTTACAGGCCTGGAGTGGCCCAGATGATTCCAGGAAGTTAAGGTTCCCAGATTACATGACAATGGCACAGGATGGTGGTAAGGTTGTCAGCCTTGCGCACCGGCCATCTTTACCCTTAGGAAATGCTCCTGGTACTTACTTCTGTTAGAGGCTGAGTCGATCCCATGACCATAGTGCGAACGGAAGAATTATGTTAATGAAAAATACCAGTGACACCATCTGGAATCGCACCAGCGACCTTCCGATTTGTAGCACAGGACTTTAACCACTGTGCCACCGCGGTTCCAATTTTGTGCTATTATCCGATACGTAATTATCTTTCTATGTAGTATATGCGGTAGGGTACGATTTAATTGGTGCCTTTGTTTTGTTGTGTTCTCTGACACACGTTTCACTACAGGTCGAAAATTAGTGGATATCTTTCTTTCGTGGTGTGACCAAAGACGTAAATGTATTTTCTTCTTAGGGTATTATAAAAGGTGTATTGTAAAATTATGGGTTACGACCACCTACCTACGTAACAATGCTAGCAGCGTTGTAAGGGCTGGTAACTGAACATACGGACTTTCTATGTTCCATGTCCGTTCCTTCAACAATATTTATATCACGTAACAAACCAACAAATGCGCATCAATAAAATATATTTTATTTTGTCATATATTACTATTCACCGACATGTTTCAGTCGATTTTGCACCCATCTGCAGGGTGTCATACAAGAATACAAACAATATAATGATAAAATGCGCAAAATGTATAATTAGAACCACCCGAAGCTACAGTCAATATATTAAGCCCTTCTTATGGACATAAAATGTCAAACTATGTTATCGTTAAAAAGGAATACAATTTGGTGTGTTTATGTTGATTTTTATTTGTATATAGCTGATACACATCTTCACAGGGCGTAGCATCGGGTGGTTTTAATTTTGCATTTTGTGTATTTATCTTGATATTGTCTGTAATCCTGTATGAGACCCTAATGATGGTGGCAGAATCGACTGCATCATGTCGGTTAATATTAATATATAATAAAATAAAATATATTTTAATTTGCATTTGTTGTTTTGTTACATTATTTAAATTGAACGTATGCCTTTATAGCATTGTTTTTACTTAAAATGGCATCTTGAAGTTTAACACACCCTATGCGGAACACCCTGTTTACAGGTACTGTTACCGTAAATGTATCACAACATGTATTGAACGTCTTTGAACTGCGCCTAATCTACGTGAGCTTTTTAATTTCGTACTGTAATCACGTACTGTAATAATTACAGTTTCTTCTTCTTTTGGCGCAACAGCCCCTCAGTGGACCAGAGCCTCCTCATTCACGAGGTTTCTAGATCATACACAACGACGCACAACGGTCGGTAGGACTCCTCTGGTCAGATGATCGGCTTGTCGCAGTGACCTCTGACAACACGCAACACTCACAACAGACAGGCATTCATGCCCCCGGTTGGATTCGAACACACAATCTCCGCAGGCGAGCGGCCATAGACAGCGCGGCCACTGTAATCGGCAATCTATGCAGTTACGACGTGTAATAATGGCTCACTGTAGACCCCCCAAAAAATGCAATTCTTTAGATAAGCTTTATTTTAACAGTCCATACGTGTATAAATACAAGGTTATAATGCACAGCATTGTCACAGTATCAGCACATACACTGTGTAGAACAGTAACTAAAATAGTTTAATGTAATTTGTATACTGTAAAGTATTACAACATTATGTATTTAACCCAGGAATTTTAACTATTGAAATTCGTCACTTGTGTAGTTTTGATTTCGTATTGTAACATGAACATTGCACTTGAGTGTACACAAATGCGTAATAACAAGATAAAACTACGAGAATGAATCTGTAATGACATTTGTTTTTTACAAAATTTAATTTTGCCTCAGAAATATTAATCCTGTGTTATTTTCTCCACGAGATTAGGCCACTGTCGTTATTGTATCCGGATCCCGCATCTTTTTATTGACTTTCTGTTTTTGCAAATGATAAATGGAACATTTCACAAACCTTTTGAGTGGACTATGGAATGACTTTTTGTCGTTCAATTTGTAGTGGACAAATATGGAAGCAGAAGGTCGTTGGTGATACTGTTTTCTTTATAAAGGAACTAATTTTACCGCTGAATAGCTCGAGTCAATTATCGATAGAATGGGGCTTCTAACCCCCCCCCCCCTCCTCTTACTCGAGTGGAGTCAGTGTGTCTTCTTCGACCTGCAAATTGTTCTCGTACGGCGGTTTTATTACCTCGGCTTCAAGCAAAGATTTTTCATGTCTCCCACCTAAAATAATAAGAAAAGTGAAGAGAATCCATTTTAACTGCTTTGGAGCATTATTCCTGTGAAGTAGTCACGTAAAATGTCACATGCTTTTGTACATTGCGTTGCTTCATGACAGTTCATATCCCTTGGAATTCAGAACCGACCAGTTGCATTATTAGGATTTAATGTTGCACATTATAACGTTCCAACACTCCTCCTCACTCAGCAAGTTTAAACATTACAGACGTCTATTTTGGGTGTAATATTCTTAACATATAGGGACTACATCGCATCTGACTACAAGTGATACTAAACAAAAGTTCTTTGGCAGGCCTTCAATCATCACAAAGTGTGGCGATGAAGGCCTAAAGATGACTCAGATCGGTGATGTCTGAGTGAGCTTATTTGCTGAAAATACATAAAATATAAGTTGTGTTGAAGGCATTAATTTCCTTTCTTTGAAAGGTAGTATTTTCAGTTCGGACAAAGAATTCTAGAAACTAACACACACTTGCTTGTTAGAACAATTGCTCACAAACCTGACTGCAATAAGGTCTGTTTTCACAGCAGGATCTCCGCTCTGCAACAAAATAAGACCTTAGAAGCAAAGTGTCTTTACTGGCAAAATATACTCAGCAATGAAAAAGGAAAAAGCTACACGTATTTCAGCAGACCTAACAATAGAGGCAGTATATATATATATATATATATATATATATATATATATATAAGGTAACGTAGTTGCACGTTCGCATGATGCATTATTTCCTTGGCTTTCCTAACAGCGTGATACCTTTCCAGTCATAGAGAGCGCTTTTGTGGCTATTTAATTTCGCCGGAAACAAAAATACATAGGTCGTCATGTAAAACTCCCGGCTAATTTTAAACAAATTTGGTTTTCTCGACATATTTTCATGTAAATCCTAAATATAAATTTTTACGGAAATCCGTCCAATGGCAGTCATGCTGGTACATGCGGACGGACGGACAGGTGGAACGGTGACGCCAATAAACGCGTTTTACGACGGTACTAAGGAGCCCAAAAACAGTTCTGAGCATTAGACAGCTGGGAATTGTAATAGAATTGTATCCCTGGGACTATAGTGCCATCTTGTAAGGAATAAACAAATGGCACCTGAAATTTGACGCCGATAATGATAGGAATAGGCGAAGCTGAAAATAAGTCAAAGAAATATATCCACTTATTGCGCTAAAATATGTACACGTGAGTCAAAACAGACTAGTCCCAATCTTTTTATTGTGCAATATAACAGATGCAGGGAAGTCGTAACAGATTTTAAAATAAATCGTTTCATAATACTTTGCCTTCGCTCCATAGAATGTGTGATGTTTAAACGCATTGTATCCCCCTTTTTAAAATATGATGGCCCTGGAATTTATATAATTATTTCTACTATAATAAAGACCTTGAAATTTCAACGGCCAATTTTGACATTTCCCTTCCGTAGCTACGATTTCAACAGAAAACCATTGATATACTCGTATATATCACAAACCCAGATGGATACTGTCATATTACAGTTGTACTGAATATTCGCACCACAAATTGGAAAAGTTCTAAATATACGGCTTTATGGATGCCATTGGTAAAGCACGACATTGTTATACCGTTGGAAGTGTGTGCACTCTTACGCTGTTATATTTGGAGCGACAAATAACTATCCTACATCTAACACGAAAATTTCAAGCCTGTACTTATTTTTTGTCACGTTATTGCTGCTACAGGCGGACACACAGACACGTGTTATGATACAGAATAAGTAGAAGAAGAAGACGAAAAGATATAATGCAATCGCAGGGGGAAACTAACAATTTCACTGAATATTCATGACGACATTAATTTGAAAACTTCTTGAGATACACTAAAATTTATGCCATTGTCAAAAAATAATGTCGAAATCCCGACTGCACTCTAACTACTCATATTTTGATTAAAAATGACACGGCACATCGGGTAATCATCCTAAAACTACACCGAAGTTTAAAATTCCCATATTTATTTCCTTACAGTCTCGCAATGCCTCTCGTGCTGTGCAGACGTGTTTTTTGCTCACTCTGTAGTACGTAAACAGTGCGCCGCATAACCTCTACCACAGCAGTAGTTAGAATCTATATCGTCTGACTGATCCTTCAATGAAATATCAATCGTCTCAACATACACCCACTATTCAGTGGTCAGCAATTCCAGAAAATCAACATCAACAAATGTCACAACTTCCATCATCGCAGCATCAAAGTGCGCCACATCGGTTCTCAAGTTCAGCTACTTCGCTCTCGCTTCCACAGGTTAGTTGCAGTGTGATGCATTTACAGTCATCCACATGCCCGCGAGCTCCACCCATACCACGTTCATCACCTACTCAACACCACATGCAATATACACACAATGCTCACCAGTTACTAGAGCACCCAGTAATTGAGCCTGAAACCCCTACAACCCATCCTTGGCAGACTGTCAAGAAGAGGAAGCGAACACATCTCCCAATGGAGACTACTACACGAGGGCACCAGTCCCCATTCAACTCACCAAACCAATTTGAGGAACTCTCGCGTCTCTCAGATGACGACACCCAAACACCTGCTTCCGTTCTTCACGAAACTACAAGCAGTGAACAAGCCACACAGCGCGTGTACACAAACCGCCCCCGATATATGTATACGGTGTTATAAATTATCGTGACATGGTGAAATACCTTACTGAAACCTTGGAGGAAGAACAATACTTTTGTAAAGCTCTCCCAAATGAAACGGTATAAACCAACGTCAACACATCCGACTTTTATCGGAGACTAATCAAACGACTCCAAGACGACAAAATAGTACATCATACCTATCAGGTTAGGGAAGAGAGAGCCTATAAGGTGGTTCTACGAAACTTGCACCACTCTATTCTTCCAAATGAAATCCAAGCCGAACTTGAGACACTTGGACATACAGTTCGTAATGTTCTTAACATCCGCCACCGTGTAACGAGGGAACCCTTGACTCTCTACTTTGTAGATCTGAAACCCCACGACAACAACAAGAGCATATACGACCTTAAATTCCTATGCAATATGAAGATCATTGTTGAAGCGCCACGGAAGAAAAATCATATCGTTCAGTGCACTAGGTGCCAATTTTATGGGC
>Ga0131853_10012573_pt1 | contig 15517 bp, 15 predicted proteins | sample TergutLab28metaG_FD_92764 | JGI IMG/M metagenome (GOLD analysis project Ga0131853, IMG submission 92764) | Labiotermes labralis P1 segment gut microbial communities from Petit-Saut dam, French Guiana - Lab288 P1 (version 2) (version 2) | ecosystem: Host-associated > Arthropoda: Insects >...
AGCTGAGATTGAAGCTTTAGGACGTAAGGCGGTTTATATTCAAGCAGACTTGATGTCAACAGAGCCGATTGAGGGGATTATTGATACAGCAGTTGAAAAATTCGGTCATGTGGATATTTTAGTTAACAACGCCGGAATCATCCGCCGAGAAGATTCAGTTAACTTTACTGAACAAGATTGGGATGATGTGATGAACATCAATGTGAAGACAGTTTTCTTTTTCTCACAGGCTGTTGCCAATCAGTTCTTAAAACAAGAAACAGGCGGGAAAATCATCAATATCGCCTCAATGCTATCATTCCAGGGCGGCATTCGCGTGCCATCTTACACAGCGAGTAAGTCAGGTGTTAAAGGAATCACGATGTTGATGGCGAATGAGTGGGCAAAGCATGGTATTAATGTGAATGCCATTGCACCAGGATATATGGCAACGGATAATACAGCGTTGTTACGTGCAGATGCAGTTCGAAATGCAGAGATATTAGGTCGAATTCCAGCTGACCGTTGGGGAGACCCGGAAGATTTAGCTGGCCCTTGCGTGTTCTTGGCAAGTGAGGCTTCAAATTATATTAATGGTTATACCATCGCGGTTGATGGCGGTTGGTTAGCACGTTAATGAGATAGGTAGGAGATTATAATGAAAGAGTCAGTACTTACCCCAGAAGAGTCAGTTGTTCTCAAGGAACGTCCTAGTTTTTCAGAAAGAGCTTCAAAGGTGTTTAAACGAATTTTAGATAATTGGCAAATATATTTGCTATTGCTGCCTTTAATGATTTGGTTATTCTTATTTGCCTATAGACCCATGCGAGGGCTTGTCATGGCCTTTCAGAATTTCAGTCCGTTCTTAGGAATTGAAAATAGTCCTTGGGTCGGGTTGGCGAATTTTGAGAATTTATTATTCGGACGTGGATCAGCCATGTTCTGGCGAGCTGTTCGGAACACGTTGACCATTGGTGCTTATCAGTTGATTTTTGGTTTTCCAGCTCCGATTATTCTAGCAATTATGTTTCATGAATTGAAAAATGGAAAATTCAAGAATATTTCTCAATCGATTCTTTTATTGCCCAACTTTTTATCGGAAGTTATCATTGCAGGGATTGTTATTGCTTTTTTACAACCGCAGACAGGTGTGATTAACCACTTACTTATTAATCTTGGTGTGATTAATGAAGGAATCTTCTTTTTAACAAGACCTGATTGGTTCAGAAGTATTTTCATCTTTGTTGGCGTTTGGGCGAGTGCAGGGTTTAGTTCACTTATCTTCTTTTCCTCACTACTTTCTGTTCCTCATTCACTATATGAAGCGGCAGAGCTTGATGGTGCCACACGGATTCAAAGAATTTTGCATATTTCCATACCGGGAATTTTGCCGACAATTGCAGTGATGTTTATTATGGCGGTTGGTGGTATCTTGAATGTTGGATTTGAACGTGTTTTATTACTTTATCAACCAGTTACTTTTGAGACAGCTGATGTTATTGCCACTTATGTCTTCAGGCTTGGTTTAGAGCAGAATGACTTCGCGCTTGGTGCTACAGCAGGGCTTCTTAATTCATTTGTTGCTTTGATCTTGGTGGTTATTGCTAATAGTGTGAGTAAGAAATTGTCGTCGAATTCGTTGTGGTAGTGGTAAAAGGAGAATTGATATGAAAACAACAGAACAAATTTATAAAAAGAAATTCTTCACCAACGATCGTATTTTCAACGTGATTAATACAGCTTTAATTGCCTTATTTGTCTTCATGGTTTTATATCCTGTGTTTTATACGTTTTCGGCATCGATCAGCTCGGGACGTGCGGTCGATTCAGGAAGGGTTACATTTTTGCCAGTTGAAGTCACATTTTCAGCCTATCGGAATGTCATTCAAGATACTATGTTTTGGCGGTCTTATGCCAATGCAATTTTCATTACAGTTTTCGGAACCTTGTTTAGTATGTTTATTTCTTTAACAGGTGCTTATGCCCTTTCGAAGAAAGATTTGCCTGGGCATCGCTTGTTTAATTTATTATTGGTAATGACCATGTGGTTTAGTGCCGGGATGATTCCTATGTTTATCAACTTTCAAGAGTTAGGTTTACTAAATTCTTTATGGGGATTAGTTGTTGGATTCGGTGTTGGTGCATTTAATATTGTTTTATTACGTGGTGCTTTCCAAGGGATTTCTAATGAGTTGTTTGAAGCAGCCAAAATTGATGGTGCCAATAATCTTCAAATCTTCTGGAAAATTGCTTTACCCTCGATTAAGCCGACCATGGTGACAGTTTGGGTGATGTATGGGATTAGTCGCTGGAATGGCTTCTTCTGGGCACAAATCATGTTAAGTGATGAAAACAGAATTCCACTGCAAGTTTATTTAAGAAGGCTGATTGTCAACCGTGAAGCGAATATGGAATTTGCTATGGATATTTCAAGGGTGACCCACTCTCATTCTACTTTGATTTATGCGGTTATTGTGGTGTCGATGATTCCGATTTTACTGATTTTCCCTTATATTCAGAGATTCTTTAAAAAAGGGCTTATGGATGGTGGAGTAAAGGAATAAGTTAGCCCGCATTTATGATGTCGATAAAAAATTCGTCACACAAGACGTTAAAATGACAAAAAATTGAAAATCTTATAAAGAGGTGTACAACATGAAAAAGAACAGATTTTTACTAGCTTTATCAGCTTTGCTTGTTGCGATGTTTGTTTTAGTGGCATGTGGCGATGATGAGCCAGAGGTAGCAGATGAGCCAGGAAATGGTGCGGTGGAGAGGCCAGCACCTGAGCCGGTGACACCAGATGTGGATGGAGAGGAAATTTTATTAACGTTCCATTATCATTCAGGACCAAATGGTGTGTTTATTGATGATTGGCCAGTTTGGCAGCAAATTGCTGAACATACAGGTGTTAGGTTAACTGGAACTGCAAATCCTGTTGCAGATAATGCAGAGGAACAGTTTAATTTAGAGGCGGTTAGCCAGTTCCCTGCGGATATTTATGGTGGTCTTAACCTTGGCCCATTGTTTATGGAGTATGGGATGCAAGGTGCATTCCAGCCGTTGAATGATTTGATTGACGCTTATGCGCCACATATCCGTGCTTTGTTTGATGCGCGTCCATATATTGAGAATTTTGTAACAGCACCAGATGGGAATATTTATTTCATTCCTTTCGTTCCAGATGGAACGGTTGCGCGTACGATGTTTATCCGTCAGGATTGGTTAGATATTTTAGGGCTTGACCAGCCGGAGACAGTTGAGGCGTTAGAGGAAGTGTTAATTGCCTTTAGAGATGAGATGCCAGCGCATACTGGAAATGATACGATTATTCCATTATTTGATGACAACTGGTTCACTTTGATTCGCTACACGACGCTTTGGGGAGCACGTGCGTTTGGAAATGATATTCCTGCTAATAGAATTGTGCCGAGAGAGGATAGCGATGAGTTATATCATGCTTGGTTGACTGATGAGTTTATGGTTGGGATTCAAAATCTTTCAAGATGGTATCAAGAAGGGTTGATTGACCCACAAATCTTTACACGTGGAAACACATCTAGACAAGAGCTATTGTCACAAAATATGGGTGGTATGACCATGCACTTCCCAGTGTCTACGGCAGCGTTTAATGATACTTTGGCTGATGAAGTTGAAGGGATTAATTTTGTTGCGATGGCACCACCTGCTGGAGTTGATGGACGTCGCGTTGCTGAAAACCAGAGAATCCCAGTACAAGCGTCTGGATGGGCGATTTCTCATAATAATGCGCATCCAGAAGCGACCATGCGTATGTTTGATTTCTTATTTGCACCAGGCGGACGTTATTTGATGTCATTCGGTGCTGAGGGAGAAACATTTGATTTTGTAAATGGCGAGCCAATCTTCAATGATTCAGTATTCGAGCAAGATATGCCAATTCCAAACTTCTTGCGCGATCATATGGGATCGTTACGTTTCCTAGGTTATCACCAAATGTTTGAGTATGAAGTGCAAATTGCTTCACCTGGGGCGCAACATGCCTTTGATTTATATGGAACAGGAGAGTTCTTTGTTAGACAACTTCCACCACTAAGCTTTAGTGCTGATGAGCAAGCTGTGATTGCTGATATTCAATCTAATTTGAATGCTTATTTAGATGAGAATATTCAAGCGATGATTCTAGGACCTTGGGAAGATGTTGAAGGAAATTGGGAAAGCTTTGTTCAAGGTGCCATTGATATGGGTGCCGATGAATTAGTTGAAGCATTACAATCAGCGTTTGACCGATTTATCAGTAATTTCATGAATTAGCAGCAATAAAATTAAAATATTACCATTCATGGCTATCGGTAATGCCCTTTATAAAGTAGATATTCAATAGTGGTAGTCTTTTTACCACTATTGAATATCTACTCCCAACAAGCCGAAAGGTGCGTTCAGATTGAGAGAAATAGATGTAGCCTTCTCTCAAAACAAATTAAAGCGAGAGCCTAAATTGATCACCGAAAGGGAAGCCATGAATTAGCAACAATAAAATCGAGCGAGGCTTTTATGACCTCGCTTGATTCATAATAACAAAGAATTGAGGTGAAGCAGTTGAAGAAATATGAGGACATGATCAAAGATATGGAAGAAAGTGTTACACAATTTTTCAATCATTTCCAAGACACGCCAGGTTTATTAAGTGGTTGGGGACATAATTATTTTTGTGAAGTGGATGGTGAAAAGTTGACTTTCAAACAGAGTAGCCCAAGAATTCATAAATGTGGCATTTGTGACTATGAATATACAGGTGAAAAATATGATGATTCATGGGTGTATTTAAACAGATTGCAGTCATTTTTTGAGATTGTAAAAGCTGCTTATTTCTACAAACAGACTGACAATGAAGCATACCTGAATCATGCACGTAAAACATTGTTGTATTACGCAGAAAATTATGCGAAATTTCAGCTTCATGCTAAAGACAAAATCATCACATCAGACTTGACAGTGGATGTTGGTGGTGCTGGAAAAATTATGCCACAAGGCCTAAATGAAGGCTATATGTTAATCAAGATTATTCAGGCATTAGATATTCTAGGCGATTCTTTAAGTGTTGAGGAAAGGTTAATGATCAAAGAGCAACTTATCCGCCCAGCCATTGAAGAAGTTTTAGCACCACAGCTTATTCGAATTCATAATATTGTTTGCTGGATCGCTTGTGGGATTGCTGCAGCAGGATTTCATTTTGATGAGCAGAAATGGATCGACTATGCCTTTGTAGGCGAGTTTAAAATCGCTAATCAATTAAAAGATGGTGTGACGAAAAACCATTTATGGTATGAAGGCTCGATCCATTATCACTTCTTCATGTTGGAGGCAGTTTTAAACTTAATGGTTTATCAGGAAGCGATGGCATTAATGGCAGATGAAAAAGCCATTGTGAAAAAGATGCTTATCGGTGCTTATGAGTATGCTTTTGATAATAGCATCTTCCCTAATCCTAATGATGGTTGGCCGAATATCAATTTGAAAACTTATCTTCATGTTTATCATATGGCTGCCAAAGTTTTTAAGGGTTGTAACGACATTTTGGACATCATAGCAACCATTGAAGCAAGTGAGGTTAAACGCATGCCAATTCCTTTAGGAGAACCGTATTATTACGGCGACTGGCCACTTGAAAAGTTGTTGTTTAACAGTGAAAGTAAGGCAAAAGCTTTAGAAAGCAAGCGAAAAAGCTATCTGTTTGGCGATTCCAATTTTGCTATGTTGCGAAATGATCGAATTAATTTATTTATGAAATTTGGCCATAATGATCCAAGCCACGCCCATCCTGATAAGATGACTTTTGAATTGACAATTGATGATAAATTAATCACAAGAGATTTATCAAATGCAGGGTATGGGGCTGATATTTGTAATGAATGGCATCGCATGAGTGCCTCTCATAACACGGTTGTCGTAGATGGGAAAAATCATGACAATGTAGCACCAGGGCGTACTTTGTCGTTCACAGAAGCAAGTGTTAGTGCGGAATGTGTGGAGATTTATCCAGGTGTGGATTTCAGTCGTGAATTTGAGCTATCGGCAACAACAATTCAAGATGTTTTTTCTGTAACCAGTGCAGAAGAGCATGTGTATGATTACTTTCTCCATATTGATGAAACGATTAAGCCAGTTGGCGGGAAATCAGTTAAGGGAACGTTAGGTTTTGAAGAAAATGGCTATCAACATATTAAAAATGTGAAAAAAGTGACTGGAACAAAGAAGTTTAAGATACTAGTAAAGGGTGTCACTGCTGAAATTACAGTTGATACTGATGCAGAAATCTTTATCTGTGAGACACTAGACAACCCTGTTAATAAGTGTCGGCAAACCATTGTTTTGAGGAAAAAAGGAAAAAATGTTGACTTTACAGCAACATGGAAACTATAATAGTGAGGTAGAAAAATGTTTGTTTTTAATAAAGATGTAGAATTTGAAACGGTTGATGAAAATACAAAGCGTAAAGTTTTGGTGCATGATGGCACCATGATGGCGGTTGAGGTACACTTTGATCAACCAGTGGCTGGTTATGAACCACATTGGCATGTGCATGAGCAGATTACTTATGTATTAAAGGGAAAACTTGAGTTTTTTATTGACGGTGTTGGACATGTGGTTGAAGCGGGGGATAGCATTTATTTTGAGTCAAATGTGCCACATGGTTGTATTGTTTTAGAAGCTGGCTCTGTAGTGCTTGATGTGTTTACACCGCAGCGGGAAGAGTTTATTAAGTAAAGGCAGCAGATTCAGTTTTGAAAAAATTGATTGCGATTGCCTTGTCAAAATAATGCGTTCCTACTGACAACGATAAAATGAGGTGACGGTTTTGAATATTAAAGAATGGTCAGCAGAAATTTTAAGTAAGATTGATGAAAAAATGGAAGTGCAATGTGGACGGTTAGAAGGGAAAATCCCTTATATTCCTGTGAATGGTCGATATGTAGATAAAGGTGAAACGGAATTATCATGGTGGACCAATGGGTTCTGGGGTGGCATTTTGTGGCAATTGTATCAAGCGACTGGCAAAGAGATTTATCGTCAGCATGCTGAGGCTTTAGAAGATCGACTTGATGAAGCTATGGATAACTACGAACACCTTCATCACGATGTTGGTTTTCAATGGCTTCACACAGCGGTGGCAAATTATCGTTTAACAGGAAACGACCGTTCAAGAGTGCGTGGCCTACATGCAGCGAATTTATTAGCAGGTCGTTATAATCCAAGGGGAAAATTCATTAATGCCTGGAATGGTGAGCGTTCAGGTTGGATGATTGTCGACTGCTTAATGAACTTGCCAATTCTACACTGGGCAAACCAAGTAGCGGGATTGCCCCATCTAACTTATATTGCGAATTCCCATGCAGATGCAACTTTAGAGCACTTGATACGACCCGATGGTTCAGCCCGTCATATCGGTGTGATGGATGTTGCTAATGGCGAACTTGTTGAATCATTAACTGGACAAGGATTTGGTCCAGAATCTGCATGGTCAAGAGGGAATGCGTGGGCGATTTATGGCTTTGCACTAAGCTATAAGCATACTGGCGACATTAAATATTTAGATGCAGCCAAGAAAGTTGCCCATTACTTCATGGCGCGAATTTCCCAGACGGATTATATTCCATTAGTAGACTTTAGAGCACCAAAGGAACCAGTCCGATACGACACAACAGCTGGGATGTGTGCAGCTTGTGGGATATTAGAAATTGCCAAGCATGTCCCAGAATATGAACAAGATTTTTACTTTGATTTTGCAGTAAAAATGCTCCAATCAGCAGAAGAAAAATATGCAAATTGGAATATTGACGAAGACAGTATCATGGATTATGGGACAGTAGGTTATCATTACGAAGAAAGAGAAATTCATGTACCGATTATCTACGGTGATTACTTTTTCATAGAAGCCATTTTGAGGTTACAAGAAAAAGACTTTTTGATTTGGTAAGAAAGGGCGAGATGAATGATGAAGTTAAGAGATAGAATTGATGACAGGGTAAAGATATTCTTGCTATATTTTTACATGGCTGGCCTTGCATTTTTTGTAGGTGGCATCGGGCTTGGTTTAGGATTTTTCGAGATGGGGGTTATCATTGCTGTTTTGAACAGCTTTATCACAGAGCCCCTTGTGGCAAACATTAAACTAGGCAATAAGGCTAAAGATGTCAAAGAAATCGCCAGGTTTAGATTTGCCAAAAATGCACTGATGGGTATCCTTATCTGCTATTTTATTGCATGGTTTCATCAAGTTGTATTAACCCAATTCTTTCATTTTTACTTAGAGCCGATCTCGTTCGGACTCGTTTATGCAACCATTCATCTCGGGATCATAAAGCTCCTGCCAAAACGAAAAAGTGGAATAAAATCTGAAGAAACGCAATGAAAGTTTTACATTTATCATAAAAATATGCTATAATATAGGATAAGTAATTCGATTTACTACGTCACATTCAAAAGGATGATTGATACCATTGAAAAGACCTACTATTTCTGATGTCGCACTTCTAGCGGGTGTTTCAAGGAGCACAGTGTCTCAATATTTAAACAAACGTTACAAACATATGAGCGACATTACAAAAGAGAAAATCAAACGTTCTATTGATGAACTTAATTACCAACCCAATGAACTTGCACGAGGGTTGAAGCAAAAAAAGACTTCCATGATTGGAATTATTGTCGCCACTGTCACCTCTGAATTTACCACAGAAATCGTTCGCTCTATTGAAGACGAATGCTCGAAAAAAGGCATCCAGCTGATTATTTGTAATGCAGAGGATGACTATGAAAAAGAAAGGCAATATATCAATACGCTAGTTGCCCGCCAAATTGATGGCCTGATTACATTCCCCAATGCTGAAAACAAGGAAGTCTATTTAGAATTGGTTAAACATGATTATCCCCTTGTTTTTCTCGATCGTAAAATAGATGGCGTTCATGTGCCAACCATTCTTTTCGATAACATGGAAGCCTCGCGCATGGCAGTGGAACACTTTGTTAAAAAAGGTCATGAAAAAATTGCCATTTTAACCAAGCCTATGGGGAAATACTTCATCACGACTCGTTTTGAGCGGGTTGATGGTTATAAGAAAGGTTTGCAAGAATTTGGTTTGCCAGTTGAAGAAGCTTATATTCATAACATTCCTATGGAGGAAATGCAAGATGCCCTTGAAAAATTGTTCAATTTAGATGATCCACCAACAGCTGTGTTAGCTAGTAATGACATGATTCTGGAAGAAATTCTTGTCTTCGCGAAAGAGCAAAAGCGGCTTATTGCGGACGAATTTAGCGTGATTAGCATTGATGACGTATTATTTGCAAAATTTAACACCCCAGCTATTACTACTATTTCGCAGCCTACTTGTGAAATGGGGAAAAAATCAGCCCAAGTGTTGTTGGCAATGATTGACGGTGATGAAGAAGGGGCCATGGTCATGACTTATCGCTTCCCGCCTACATTTAATGAGCGGGAATCAGTTGGAATAATTTCAGATTAAAGCTGTTATGCATATGCCATATAAATTTTAAATATGGAAATGTCCAGAAACGTCACGATTTGTGACGTTTTTTATGTCCAAATTTAACGAATAAAGTTCTTTTTTTAAAAATGCCACAATTTTGCCACAATTTGATGATACTTTATCTTGCTATTTGTGATATAATGGCTTAACGCTAAGAAAATTCAAGGGGGCAATTGCCACTTGAACATAAAAAAGGAGGTGTACGTTGGATGCAACGTACCAACCATACATCATATATCGATGGTGCGAAAGACGCATTCAACAATGCATATGAATTTCTTTAAAAGAGCAACTACAAGTATATTAAGAAGACCAGGTAAAACCATTATTTTGCTACTACTCGTTCTCATTTTGGGATCGGTTATTGCAGGTGCCATTTCTGTAGAAGGTGCCATTAGCAATACAGATGCGAACTTAAGACAAAACATGCTACCGATTGCGTCAGTTTCAGAAGATTGGCAAAATTGGCATGAGCGAGAAGATGTAATCGCAGCACAAGAAAGAATCGATGAAATCACCGCTAATTTTACAGATGAAGATTGGCGTGCTGTTAATTGGGAAGCACTCCACGAAGAAGCAGGAATGCCATATCAAGGTAGACTCATGCCAGATATGATTCGCGCAATTGGCCGCCTCCCAGAAGTTAGGTTTTATGATTTTACAATTCAAAATTCATTACAATCTTTTGAACTTGAAGAATACACTGGCGATCAAGATTGGGGGAGAATGGAAGGGGAGCCGACTTGGTTTACCATGCGTGGGACATCTTCTACTGATATGGTTCATTTTAACTCAGGAAATTTCCAACTGGTCCAAGGGCGTCAATTTGAAGATCAAGATTTAGAACCTGGTTCTCAAACATCCCATATTATTGTGTCAACCGAGTTTGCCAACCAAAATAATTTAAGTATCGGTTCGATGGTTTCTTTAAATAATTATGTCATGTTTCCTGATGAGAATGGGGACATGTGGGGATGGGGTCCAGATTTTTGGACAGAGGAAAACATTTATGCACAAATCGGTCTCGAATTTGAAATCATTGGCTTGTTTGAGGTTCCAGCAATAGAAGATGACTCAGATCCTTGGTCACAAGAAAATCAAAATCGAATCCGTAGTTTAAACAGTATTTTTACGCCAAACTGGGCCTTAGAAGACATCATGCGACGAACTGAACAAGCACACATTACAGTTTGGGATGCAACAGATGTTGAAAGACCAGACTGGATGGGGCAAATTCTTGATGATGAGGAAAGAGAAGAAACCCAAATGCACATTATACCTCTTTTCTTGTTAAATGATCCAGATGATATAGAATCTTTCATTGAAGCAGCCAATGAATATTTACCTTCTGACTATTGGCAATTAGAATTTAGATCTGGTGGCTTTGATGATATTTCTTCTTCTATGGAAACCATGCAAACCATTGCCAATTGGATTTTATACGTTTCAATCGGTGCCACATTACTCATTTTGAGTTTATTGATTACTTTGTTTTTGCGTGACCGTCGTTATGAAATGGGTGTTTATCTTGCCTTGGGTGAGAAAAAAGGGAAAATTATTTCTCAAATTTTATTAGAAGTTGTCGTGACATCATTTGTTGCCATTACATTCTCAGTTTTTGTAGGGAGTCTTATTTCAGGTGCAGTTTCACATAATATGTTAATGAACCAGCTGACGGCAGAAGTCAATGATGATCCATGGGGAGGAGGTTGGCATTGGGATATCTTCGATCAGATTGGTATTCCAAGTGATGACATGTCAATAGAAGACATGATGGCAGCTTATGATGTGTCATTAACCCCTCGAACCATCGGGATGTTCTATGTCATTGGTCTAGGTGCAGTTATCGTTTCAAGTTTAATACCAGTCATCTACGTTGTTACACTAAACCCGAAAAAAGTATTAATGTAAAATAAGAAAACAGAAAACTTGGGCTTGTCTCAGGTTTTTCTTTATGGTAAAATAAATCCAAACGGAATATATTAGTGTTAGGTGATGCAAATGAATAATAAAAAACGACAAACATGGACCAAGGTACTAACGGTTTTATTCTTCCTACTTGGAATTTTCACATTTTTGACTGGTTCTCGGGTTTATAACAAAACCTTTAAAGTCAAACCTCATGAAATCACAAGGAAAAGAATCCATGAAAGAAGGCTACGAGAATTAGAAGCATATGACTACCAACGCTTCATGGTTGAAAGTAATAGAAATCGTTACAACATCGAAGCCATTCACATCAAATCAAAACTGGAAAGCAATCATGTGATTATTCTTGTCCATGGTATTCGTAGCAATTACTACGATTTACTTCCCACAGCTTTCCGTTACTTAAATGACGGGTACAACGTTATTTTATACAACCAAAGACAATCAGGTTTAACCGGTGGAAAGAACTCAACTTTCGGCTTATATGAAAAATTTGATTTAGAAGAAATCGCAACTTTAGCACGCCGCATTTACCGTGATGGAAAAGTAGGTGTTCACGGATTTTCCATGGGTGCAGCTACAGCCATCATGCAATCGGAGTCTAATGAACAAACAAATCTGATTGATTTCTATCTTTTAGACGCGCCATTTCATAGCATGGCAAGTGCAGTGGAATTGGGAGCAAAACGTGGCGATTCAACTAAAATCCCAACATGGTATGTCAAATTTTCAGGTGACACTGTCTTGCGCATGAAGCAACGTGTCGCATACAAAGACATCGTTCCACTTAATGTGATTCATCATACAACAAGGCCTGTTTTACTTATCCACGGCGAAAAAGACGACGTAACCAGTCCAGATGGTAGTCGCCAGTTATTTGCTGCCATTCATCATAACAGTCGCCGGTTAGAGATTTTTCCTGATGAAGGACATTGTACTGCGCATCATCGCGCTCATAATGATTATTTTGAGCGTGTGTATCAGTTTATAACGGATTATTTGTAGATGGATCTATTGCGCTATTGGAAGCTCCTATTTTGGGAGTTTCTTTTTGATTCTTGCTAATTCTGCATAGATGATTTCAAAATCTTGATGCAACGCATTATTTAATAGGAATGCTTCGTTATTATGTTTGTACTTGCTTAAAATAACTTCTTGCTCAACGATGGTTTGCATGGTATCAGCCACATTGGAAATAAAGGCATAAAGAATTTTCGCCTCTGTTTCATTCCGATCTTCCACAATCAGTAAACCAACAATTGTTACAAAAAGCAAATATTCCTTTGGTGTGAGATGTCCTAGAAAATGAATGAATTTTGAATCAGTAAAGCCGTAAATATAAGTGCGTTTTGGCTTATCCTTTTTATAAGTGAAGTCTGGCCTTGTAGGACCGTCATCGCTAATGTAGGCAGAGTCGTCACCATCAACGAAAAAAGGACCAACCGCTGTTGGCGTGCTATTTCGATAGCTGCTGCCGATATTTTTATAGCGAAAATGAGGTTCTGCTTGCCCAAAGGTCGCATTTTTCCCTAAATGGGCTGTTTCTTTTACATAAAATTTCTGTGAATGCTCACTTTTCACTTGCTTTCTGGTCTTATTTTTGGTAGAATTAAAAAAAATAGAACTTTTAGACCGTTTGTTTTTCACATGAATCAGCTCCTGGGCGAGGTTGTTTCAAAATGTAATGTTGACCTCAAAGTTAGCATTGTTATTATTATCATATGTGAGAAGTTGAGAATGGTGTGATGGGGGTTTTTATATGCAAATAGATGTAAGCGTTAAAGAGTGGCAACATATTCAGCAAATGGCTGCAATCGGCGAATTGACCATCGGGGTTGTACACGACCTTAGAAATCAATTGGCCTGTATCGGGGCTAATATGAGTTTAATTGAATATTCAAATGCCAATGAGGCCTTGAATAAATATGTAACGAGTATTAAAAGGCAACTTTCCTATGCCAATAAAATGACTGAATCAATGTTGCGAGTAGGGGCTAAGGGGATTGACTATGAAAATTTTGACTTAGCCTTGCTCATGGATGATGTAGCACGGTTCTTTGAACGTGTTGCAGGTGGTATTACAATTAAGACCTTCATAGATGAATCAGTGCATTTGGTATCTGGTTGTCAATTTCTGATCAGCAATAGCATTTTAAACCTTTGCTCCAATGCAAAAGATGCTGTTGGTGAGCAGGGAATTATTGAAATAAGCCTCATTCGTGACTATGTTGAAAAGGTCGATAATGATATATTAAGTTTAGATTTCAGTGGGGAATGCTCCATTTTAACAGTCCGTGACACAGGATGTGGCATTGAACCCGAAAGAATAGAGGAAGTTTTTCAACCTTTTTTCACAACAAAAAATGTGGCATCAACCCATGCAGGAATGGGACTTGCCAATGTCATTGATACAGCTCGCGAGCATGGCATCAGTATGACTGTCGATTCTACCGTCGGAGTTGGCACCACATTTAAACTCTATTTTAAGGCAGCAGCCTAGACAAACAAATGCCCACATGCATAACTTATAATTAGGTGATTGTATATGGGTATTTTATTTTTAATTTTGCAGACATTTTTATTAGTTTTTGCTCTAGGGGTTGACGCCTTGGTATGCAGCTTTTCCTATGGCGTAAATAAGATCCGTATTCCACTAAAATCAATGCTTGTGATCAATGTTATTACATTGCTATTACTTGCATTTGGTATTATCATTGCGCGAATTTTAGGTGAATTTCTACCGCCGATTTTTGTCTATGTCCTTTCATTTTCGATCCTATTTATTCTAGGGTTATCTAAAATTTTTGAAGGAACCATCAAGCGGATGATCAGACGTCATGAAGGAAGTAGAGATTTTAACTTCTCCATGTTTAACTTAGGATTTGTCCTACAAGTTTATGCAGAATATGAGTTGGCAGACTCTGATGAATCAAAAGAACTGAGTGTTTGGGAAGCCATCCCTTTGGCGTTTGCAGTGGGATTTGATGGATTATCAGTGGGCTTGTCCATCGGGTTGATGCAATTAAATATTGGTTTATTGCTTGGAATGTCCTTTGTAGTGGGCGTTGCTTGTGTGGCGATCGGGGATTACCTAGGCAGAAAACTATCAAGAAAAACCACCTTTGATTTTAGCATCATCAGTGGTGTGATTTTAATTCTAATTGCAGTGTTAAATGTGATTTGAAAAGAGAGGTTAAAAAAGCATAGATTTAAATTTGCCAGCTGTAAAATTCACCATAAAACCCTAATTTTCAGGTTTTATGGTGAGTTTTTGGTATTTTCAAGAAGTTTTAGTCACTCGAAGCTCTTTAAAAAATTGGGTGAGAATGGCTTTGCATTCATCCTCCATCACACCACCAATCACTTCACATTGATGATTGAAACGGTCATCTTGAAGAATGTTATGAATGGTACCGCCACAACCTGCCTTTTCATCTTTTGTCCCATAAACAACCGTTTTGATTCGAGCTTGGACAATGGTACCGGCACACATCATACAAGGTTCGACTGTTGTATAAAGAATGGCACCATCTAGACGCCAAAATCCTGTTTTTTCGTTGGCTTCACCAATGGCAAGCATTTCTGCATGGGAAGCCGTCATTTGAAGTGTTTCTCGCAAATTATGAGCTCGGGCGATAATTTTCCCATCGTAAACGATAACAGCACCAATGGGAACTTCATTTTTTTCATAAGCCCGCTTGGCTTCTATTAGTGCTTCCGACATAAAATTGTCATGTTTCATAAAAAAACTTCCTTTTTGCTTTTTTTTTACATAGATTTATGGTAAAATAACTATACTAGTTCATAAGCGGACTTTCTCTTTTGCGTGGACTTTTTATTTTGAATTCGAGGTGTTTGATTTTGTCCAAAACATTTGTGCTAAATATAAGAAATCTAGAGACAGCTGCAGACGCTGTAAAAATTGAAGATTACTTCATGAGTAAACCTGGTGTGGAACAAGTTGATATTGAGATAGACTTGAATATTGTATCACTTCGCTATAACGAAGCGGTAGGTTCGCCTCATCAACTCTTAGAAGCATTTGAACGACTAGGGTACCCAGGGCGTTAGAGTAATTGGGC
>Ga0131853_10012575_pt1 | contig 15514 bp, 10 predicted proteins | sample TergutLab28metaG_FD_92764 | JGI IMG/M metagenome (GOLD analysis project Ga0131853, IMG submission 92764) | Labiotermes labralis P1 segment gut microbial communities from Petit-Saut dam, French Guiana - Lab288 P1 (version 2) (version 2) | ecosystem: Host-associated > Arthropoda: Insects >...
AAAACCTGCAGCCGTACTGATGTCTACATGTTACAGTTTCAGCACCAAGGACAAACTGAAATATGCCGGAAATAACAGAGCAAATAAAAATTAATACAACCTTACAATGCAGGCAGTTTGTATATTAAACATCGCTGTAAAGTGGAAACTAACTTTGCGTAATTTAAAACTGTAGCTGCGGTATTCAATAAATCAACATGTAACCGTATCAACTCACTTTTGTGTACCAGTAACAGCTATATTATATGGAGCTATTTCCTGCATTTTCGTATTTGGTTTATTGACTCTAGCGAGTTCATACGATATAAATGTAACTAACATGTATTCCTAGAAATATCTTGTTTCAAATAGTAGGTTAGTCTGACCCATTAGTGAAGTATGTAGTATTTGCCTTGCATATTATTTTGTGCATTAAAACTGGGTGCATATAAATATGCAGATCCTTGGTTTTATCTGTATTTCAAAACTATCAAGTTTCAAGACACCTAATAAAATTTTTTTTATCCACACACATTCCCCTCAATATTTTTAAAGCACTCGACAGCCTCTGTGTTAGCCATCACACATAAACGTCTTATACACCACTAATCCTTGACGCCTACACTTTCGGACAGATTCTTAAAATGTACTCTGAATTTATACACGGAATATTCGTGAAGGAATTTTCACACGGTACATACGATAGCCTTGTCTAAGATACGCAGAATTCAGAAATGTTAATGAAATCGTAGGTTCCATCTTACACACATCACGGTATAGATTCATGTGTCTTTCTGTATAAATTGACATTAATTAACACAAACTCGGCCACCGTCACTTTAATAATCTGCAACAATCCGATTACACGAACATCGTTACGTACAATTTAGTAACACACTTTCAAGCTTGTGAAAATCACGATGGTAAAGCTTGATCCAAGCATGTAGAAATAATATAAATACACTCTCTTTGTTACGCACATATTTATTTGTCTTTAGAGTGTTTAACACGGACTAATTCAGCAAGTTATAACTGAGTATCGAAAGTTCATTCCCGTAAAAATGCTCTGAAATAACCACCGTCATAATGTCGTACACACCGAGTTGACATTGTTTTCGTAGTCACAAAGCGAAGAGAGATAGTGCACTTTTATTCTTAAGTGATTCAGCTGACTTCAACAATGGTGTTAAAACTCGTAGTGACATTTTAAACGAAAGACTATCGCCAAAACCTAATTTGTTAGTAACATTGTCGAGATTACGTAACACAGCACAAGCAGTTAATGAAGGAAACAGATTTTTAGCATTTATCTTGTGAAAATATCTGTACTATTATTCACACACATTCAGCTTACCTTTCCGCTCATCCTGTTGTCAGTTTTGCCGCTTAAAATCTTCGTTGCAATCAAAATATTTCAGCAGCACAACACGAAATGCCTTCCGCGTCTTTCTTCTTTAAACAAAACGAACAAATGAACATCGCAGTAACCAACCGTTTCTTCCCGACACTTCCGGAAGTAAATTAAAAAACTCTGTTGGTCATGTAATATTCGTCACCTGATGAGTCGCAACTGATAGCCATGTGTAAATGTTTTATGAACTATTTATTTATTTTCATTACTTTATTAACGTTACTGAAATAATTGCAATAAAATTGCAAGACCACCAACATAAACATACCACTGAATTAACAAACTGAACAAGGAACGGAAATTAATCAAAAGTCGTCCAATATTTGAGGCCGAAAGCTTCCGCATTTTTTCATTAAATTACCAAATAGCACTGATCTAAGCGATTGATTGTTTACTTTTTTTCTGTGATTTCCTGGATTATAAGAATACTCAGGTAGGCTAGAGCCGATGTATCGGAGAAAGAAATCGCTCTTATCCTCAGAGTAGTTAATAAAATTGCGTGTGCTATAAAACATAAATATTCAAGTTAATTTCGAATTGTGCTTCGTCACACAGTTCAGTCTGTTAGGTAAGTAGGTACCTGTTTTTAACAAGGTACATGACGCCTGCATCACAAGGCCGATTTTTTAATGTGTATCTTTGTACTGGAAACTGTGTGGCAGAAAAGCAATATCCACGGATAATTTTGTAGCTTTCCGTATAGAAATACAGCGTAAAATTTCCAATGAACACGCTGAACCCATCTTTACGTTAACTGTTTCAACTAGTACGTAATTCAGAATTTTAAAAATAGATATCGTTCGTTGTGGCGCCGCGTAGTCCGGTAGTTGGGTGCCGGCGTTTCGGAGTTACACGCTGGCTCCATCTTCAGGCAGTTGTAGTCTAATTTGTCTCCTTACATGCAGTGAAGACCTACTGGGATATGTGGAGGTACTGTTCCACTTATCCTTGACCTCTGCACTGCACCCCGAAAATTTACGAGAAAGCAGGAAATTTAATTGTTCATGTTATACGCAGTGCAAACAGGAATTACAAGAATTGCTATCCGAACAGAAATCTGCAACCAAGAATATCAGTATATTAAGGGATGAAACTGTTACACGATCCAGACTAATGAGTGTAAAAAGTGCCATATTCTTTCGTCACAACTTCAAGAAGCTGTAGCTGAACTAAAATCGGCACAGATGATCATTAAGTTAATGCAAGAAGAAGTGTATAAATCGTGTGCTCCATGTAACTGGATTGAAAGTAATCGACAGAATATTAGTGAATTTACAAGACATGACTGGAAACTTGTTAGTGGTAAATATTCTCATAAATCTATGAAGTGTTCTACACATTCTATTCTACAGGACATTGCAACGATGAATAGATATGATGTGCTATCTGACAGACTGTCTCTGTCAGAAGATGCTCAGGGTAAAGTTCCAGGGAAATCCAACAACGTAACTTCCATAAGAAACACAATTCAGAAGGTCCCATTACGAAGAAGTGAGACGAAATTAGGAAGCAGTGTTATGAGCAAGTGTGACAAACTAAATAGTAGTAAAGTAAAAAATGAGAAGGAAAAGAATTGCAAGAAGAGCATTCTTGGTGATAGTCATGCACGTGGTTTATCTGGGAAATTAAAGGACATATTGAGGGACAAATTTGGGGTTATAGGATACACCAAACCCAGTTGCAACATTAAGTCGTTAATAGCGTCTGCCCAAGCTGATATTGCTAAATTGACTAATAATGTTGTACTCTTTTTTATAGGTGGAACAAAATATGTATTTAATAGCAATACTGATGAGAGTCTGAGCCTTATTTCTCAATTTGCTAAGAGGCGTACCCACATGAATGTAGTAGTGGCATCCGTCCCGCACCGTTATGATTTATCAGCTTCATCTAAAGTGAATCAGGAAATATGCAAATTTAACAGGAAACTTAAAATGTATGTAAAACCGGACACATGTCACTGTCCTTGATGTTGATCCAGACAGGAACTACTTTACAAATCATGGCTTACATCTTAATAGTAAGGGCAAAACAAATGTGTGTATGCAATTAAACTCAATGGTTGAGAAACTTTCTACAACTTATGATAGGTTACCTATCCCTGCGGAATGGATAATAGGTCGAGAAGTTACCAACACAGAATTTATTGAAGGACCAGAAAATATGCATAATTCTCCAAGTAGTACAAGGGTAAGAGCATCTAATAGATTAAGGAAGATTCCTTGTGACAGAAATGAAGATTTTTTTTATGGGAAATGTAACTGCAAGTAATAGTACCAACAGCCTAATAATTTACCATCAAAATATTAGAAGATTAATGTCAAAAAAAGATGAATTAAATATAATTATGCAAGACAAGATTGTTAGGCCACATCTCATCTGTCTGAGTGAACACCATTTGAAAACTTATGAGATTACTAAATTTTCCTTAAATAACTATAAAATAGCTGCCAGTTTCTGCAGGGAGGGAGTCTCAAAAAGAGGAGTATGTATTATGGCAAGGCTGTCCAGTTTACTACTATAGATCTGCTTAAATTTTGTAGAGAAAGAATATTTGAAATTTGTATAATTGAAGTAAACTCCTAACGCAAAAAAATAATTGTAGGTTGTGTATATAGATCTCCCTCTGGCGATGTAGCTCAGTTTTTGAAATTACTGGAAGACACATTAAGTTACTTATGTACATTTTCTATCACCTTAATACTTTGTGGTGACCTGAATATAAATTATCTTTTAAAAACCCCAGATAAGAAAAGATTGGGTAATAGAATGAAATTTTTTAATCTCAGTCAAATAATAGATTTTCCCACAAGGATTACTAACAATACGGCAACTCTAATTGATTGCATTTTTCTGGATACCATGCTTGTAAGAAAGGTAATATCTTATCCACATATTGATGGCTTGTCAGATCATGATGCACAAATTGTCATCCTAGATTCATTTATGATCGTCACAAAACTATTTAAAAAAAAGGGTTCACTTAATTAATAATCAAACGTTAAATAACTTTCTCCTAATGTTACAAGAAGAAAACTGGGATTCAGTCTATAATACCAATAATATTAATGAAATGTTAAATAATTTTCAAAATACTCTCATTAGAAATTTTGGCAATAGTTTTCCTGTCATTACGACAGGAAACAGACGCAGAAGTGCTAACTGGATTACTAATGGAATAAAAATATCATGTAATAGGAAAAGAGAGCTATACCTACTAAGAAGGAACAGTAACAATCCACAGGTAATAAATTTTTATAATAAATACTGTTCTATGCTAAAAAATGTAATCATAGAAGCAAAAAAAAATGCATATCAAAGATCAGATACATAATTCTACTAATATAATAAAATCAACAGGGGATATAATAAAAGATTCAATGGGTTCTTCTTGCTCTTATAGTCCAATTACTAAAATTAACACTGATAATGGGTTTACTACTATACCTGAAGAAATAGCTAAAGCATTTAATGAGTTCTTCATTCACATAGCAAAGAACTTGGATAATAAACATGCTGATATAAACAAAACTATAGAATTTTTAACAAAGGCTAACAGGGCTGAATACATGGAAATGAAACCCATTCCATTTACAGAAAATGAGTTAATACATACAATATTTACTATGAAAACAAAGAAACCTTCTGGATATGATGGCATTTCTAATACAATCATAAAACACTGTGTAAAAGCTATAAGTAAGCCCTTCATGTATATTTGTAATTTTTCCTTAACTAACGGAATTTTTCCGGATAGATGCAAGTATGCACTAGTTTTACCAGTATATAAAAGGGGCGAAAGAACCAATAGATCTGTTGACCCATATCCTTACTATTATCATTGTCTAAAGTGTTAGAAACAATTATGTTTAATAGGTTAAATCAGCACTTAAACATAAATAGAATAATAGTTCCCGAACAATATGGATTCAGAAGAGGAATTAATATAGAAAATGCAATTTTTTTCACTAACAAACACAATACTTAGCTCATTAAATAAGAAACAGGAGGTAGCAGGACTTTTCTGTGACTTATCTAAAGCTTTTGATAGCGTTAATAACTCAGTTTTACTGCAAAAATTATCTTACTATGGAGTCCGAGGAATTTATTTCAACTGGTTTGAATCTTATTTAACAAATAGACAGCAAAAAGTAATTATTTCTACTTATGGAGGGAATTATTCCTCCAATTGGGAAACTGTAACCAGTGGGGTGCCCCAGGGCTCGGTTCTGGGACCACTGCTCTTTTTATAATAATAATAAAGTCCATCGTTCCTTCTAGGAACATAGGTTGTCTATGAGTCCTTTCCACTTCTGTCTGTCGGCTGCTAAGAACCTTAGTTCATTCCAGCTTCTACCCGCTTACCATTCCATCTGACTTCACTAACACCCATGACAGCCAGTTTATATTCTCCCATGATCTTATTTAACTGGGCCAGTCTACCTTTTTGGTATAATGTTTGGACATTATATTGTCCTATTCGTGTCTTCACTTGAGAGCATTGGTTCATCAACAGATAGTTAGTCTGGCTTTTCTTTCTCACAGACTTATTGAAAACAGTAGAATTTTGGTGCAGGCAGGGTGTTAACCTACCTGTCCTATCCTGATGGTGGGGCTGCCACCTTCTTGGCATCAGGTTGCCACTTCTGTGAAACCTAAATGTCTATAGCATTTCCTCCACAGCAGTTGGTAAGGTTATCCCGCGTATACTCGGTCACCAGAGCCTTGTCTGTGTTAACAGGGTCTGCCACTCGAAGGTGAGGTTGGTGTATGGGAAGGAGAAGTTATATTAGCTCCCAAGGAGTGTCACATCACTTCCCCTTAGACCCCGCTGCTCTTTTTAATTTATATAAATGATTTCCCATACATAATACAGCAAACCGCAAAACCAGTTATTTATGCAGATGACACTAGTGTATTAGTGCATGCTGCAAACGTCATGGAGCTACAAACCAAAATTGACTCAATATACCAAATAAATGAATGATTTTTAGTAAATGGGCTGACTTTAAATCTTGATAAGACGAATATAATGAAATTTAGCTCCAAAAAACAGTAAAGAAGAACACATTCACTTTAGGTATTCTAACATTATAAAAGAAACTGACAGTTTAAAATTTCTAGGGTTAGAACTGGATAAGTTTCTAAGTTGGAAAAATCACATTGATATACTTTTACCTAAACTAAGCAGTGCATGCTTTGTTATTAGATCAATGTCTTCTCATTGTAATATAAACACTATTAAAATGATATACTTTGCCTATTTCCATTCACTGCTAGAATATGGTATAGCATTCTGGGGAAATTCTACTGAAAGTTTTAAAGTATTTAAGCTACAAAAAAGAGCAATCAGACTAATGACCGAGTCTAATGTTAGAACATCTTGTAGACCTTTATTCCCAATGTTAGGTATTGTGACGTTGCCTTCTCAGTACAGATTTTCTCTGATGAGATTCTTGTCTCGAAACCTGGAGCTTTATACATTTAATTCCACTATCTACAATTATAATACAAGAAATAGAATTCTTTTACATAAACCGTCATCTCTATTAACTATATACCAGACAGGATTATAGTATGAAAGTATAGGAGTTTTTAACAATTTGTCACACAATACAGCTGAACTGATTTTGCATAATAAAAGTTTCTTGACTAAATTAAAAAAAGTATTTCTTAGGAAATGCCTTTTATTCAGTAGGTGAATATATGAATGATCACTCCGATGGATGTGGTGGGATTCAGTCATATGTTTTAATGTGTTAAGCCATTGTTGTATGGTTATAATTAGCACTACTTTTATTGGTGAATTCTTGTGTAAAGTCTTTTTATGTATGACAAGCTTCCTCTATGACTTTTGACTGTCTCAGTTCATTGTCTTTGTATTGTTTTGTTTGACGTGCTTTACATCAATATTAGAGCCTTGGAGCTCGTAAGATATTACAAAGCGACAAATTATGTATGTATGTATATGACACAGAAAAAGGAAGGCGTGCAAGATTACAAGAGTTCTTAAAGACGAAATGGAAAAGCAAAGTAATACATGGCCAGTATACTAGAAGGAGGGACAGACAGCTTATTAGTGAAGAAGACACATTCCTAAGGCTGTCGAGGGGAGATCTGAAAGAAGAAACTGAAAGTGAAATAATAGTAGCACAAGATCAGGCATTACAAACCAAATATCATGTGACAAACATATTACAAACAGAAACAGATAGCAAATGCAGAGTTTGTAAACAGTTTGATGAGACAGTGGAACACATCATATCAGCATGCCCAATATTAACTAAAGAATAACACATCAAGAGACAAATAGTGTGTGTTCAACTACACTTTACCATATGCAAGAAAACGGGTAGAATTAGACAATGAACACTGGTATGACCATGTATTTAAAACAGTCAAAACAAGTCGTGAAAGTAAGGTAAACATATTATAGAATCTACAAATGTAAACTGACAGAACTATCCCTAACAATAAACTGGAAATCATAGTCCATGATAATGAAAAAGAAACATATATTAAAATAGATGTTACAATTTCAGGAGACAGAAATGTGATTAAGAAAAAAGGCAAGAAGATTCTAAAAGGTAAAGACCTTATAATAGAAATTAAGTGCACATGGAATGTGAAAGCAAAAGTGGTAACAGCAATAGCTGGAAAAACTTGAACTATCTCATAATCTTACAGACAGTACATGAGCAACATACTGGGAAAACATAATATCAAGGAACTACAAAAAATAGCCATAATGGGGACTGCACATATACTTTGAAAAGTACTAATGCATGAGTACAAAACATATTTTACATGCAAAAAAAAATTACACATGGCACAAATTTTAAATACAGAACAGTTGCAACACTATATACCCTAGAAACATGGTTTGTTTCAGGTATATAATTGGAAATACCCTTCATAAAGGTAACAACAACAATGACAACGATGACAGCAACAACCACCACCAGTCTATCTAGTCATAAAATTGTATAAATTGCTGATGAGTTGTATCTATAAGGTTATGTTTGTCCGGTTGTTAAAATTGTTAAAAATACGATGTCTATTTACATTACCTATCTAAAAAAGGTTGTTTATCCAGTTATTAAAATTGTGCAGTGTCCGTTTACTTTGCATTAATTGTTGAATCTACAGAAAATGCAACGTGACTGTTGTTAAAACGTGCTTAACCTTTAGGTGGCCATCCTGTGCACAGGTTGAGAGAGGACTGGTTGGAATGCATGGGATTGTGGGTTAGGCGTCAGGTGGGTTATGACGTGTAGTATTTGAATGAAGGATGTCAAACATAGGATTATGCTCGTTCAGATGTTGTTCGGGAATGAGTTCATTATTATGGTGGAACAACTGGATGTACATTTGTTCATATGGAAGCAAAAGGGTCGGTGTGTTGATCTGCTTGGGAAGAGTCATAGTGTCATCAATGTTACCATATTCATGTCTGCAGTTAAGTATATGTAGTGCATATGCCAAGTGAGGGTCATTGTTTTTAATGTACCGTATGTAGGATAACAGGTTGATATTACATGTAACAATGGTGTTGTTAGCAGACGCTCATTACCGAAGTATGTATACAGAATGCAAAAAACTTCAGTGGAAAACCCAAACTATTGTGATCCAAGATATCCCCTCTTTTCTACAGATTCAAAATTTCCATCACCACATTCCAAGAATTTCACATTTCATTTTTAAAAAATTTTCAAAAGTAATATTATACATCATAATCAAGCACCTTACACAATACAACCTTAAAATGACGAAGATACCACTCCCAACTGCTGCCACACCTCCTACTCTAAGTTGTGTTTCTATAACATGAACTTATATACTGCTAGTATTTTGTAAAAATAATACATTTCTTTTTAAAGCAATTTATGTTGACAATTTCCTCCCAAGCATTTTGCACACACTGTATTACTTGAAGATGTCCAAGTTGGCTGAAACATGTCATAAAGTACACTAAATCTCTGATAAGAATAAAACGTTTTGTTGTGACTGACAGATTACTTCAATATATTTCATCTATTATTAAGAGATGTTTATAGAGTAAAGTTTATTTTAATTTTACCTGGAACCCACCACTGTTATTAAAACAATGAAATATTTATAACAAACATGAGAATTTAAAACACCTCAGGTTAATAAAAATATATATTTTTTCTAAATGTTTTACTATTATCCTCCCATCTAAATCTCAAACTCCCATCGGCCCCTTTTCTTGAGATTTCTGCATAAACATATTTCAATAATTTCACTCCTCCCATGTGTGCCACATGAATCACCAATACCACCCTAACAAACAAACAAACTCCATGGGGTCTTTTTTGAAAATTCATTAGCTGCTGCACTACCCAAGAAGTTCCCAAGCTTGTTAGGAACCCTGAGTTTCATTAGTGTACAAGTCTACCACTCATTTATTCTGAGCCAAATGTATCCAGTCAAAGAAACTGTTATCTAATTTCTTCAAAATTAATTTTGAATTATACCACCTACTCCTAGTTCTTCCAAGAGTTCTCCTTCCTATGGGGTGAGTAACTCCTCTTAATCACTTTCTCTGGCCGCTGTGTGTGCTGCATGCCCAGCCAACCTCATCCTTCCTTATTTCATTGTGGTAATAATGTGTCGTAAAGTTTTAAAATTATGAAGTTCCTTGTTATGCAATTTCTCCTGGCAAATCTGCTTAAGGCCCTGCTCTCAGGCATCCAAAACTGTGGCTGTCTCATTAATGTGATAAATTAAGTTGTACATCCATAAAAACTAGTCAAAATATAATTTTGTATAAACCATATAATCATACTTGATTGGATCACCATAAAAAATGGATCTTGTAATACCTCCAGGTTACGAATCTTGTTATGTAACTTCAATTGACCTGTTACTGCCTTGATTTAATCACTTTAACAAAGTGAACTCAAGAAAACAGGTTAGAAGTTACTCATTCCGTAGTCCACATGTCACTTCCTCCTTCTAACATCTAATGATCTCAGTATTTTGTTCTCAAACTTACCTTATTTTTTCACCTTCGGAGTAAGAGATGGCGTTCCCCCCACATGCAAAACAAACTATAACTTTTACGTAGTTTATGGCAAAGTAACCGGACTGCACTGTAGATATCTGCAACATCAAAAAACCCCACTCGTGTTCCAAAGTATTCCCCGCCTTCCACACTGTAACATGACATACTGACTGTACCCGGTTTCGACCTGACATGACTCATGGATCAGAGCTAAGCATGACCTGTCTTTACAAGCTACCTGTTAAAGTGGGAAAACATTCTCTGCCATGATTCCCAAAAGGTGCCTATCAAAGTATACACTAACCACATTTACCGCTGCCCTCAGAAGGCAACTGGGCTTTGACTGCAAATGGATATGTCGGCAGCACACAACTATTTCTTGTAAGGCTGTAGCTCTTAAGTTTTTAGTGACTATTACGTCCTTAAAATTATGGCTCATACTCAGTACCCATGCTAAGAGTAAGCTGGCCAGACGGATTACACATGACAAAAATATCGACCATACAGAATAGTACATATCATATAGGCTAGGTGTTATTTTCCTTTATGTTTTTTTTAATCTTGTTAGTAACCTACACAAAACCATTGCATTCAAAATTTCTTAATTTTGTTGTGCACATTAAATCATAAAAACATGTTGCTTAGAGTTTATGCAGATCTTCAAGGACATGAAGCCGTGTATGCTGCACAGCTTTACATCCAAAACGCTGCACGTGAACTTCATATATACCTTTTTTTATCTTAGTAATTAACCAATTTAATGCACAGATTTTATCTCAAATCTCCAGCTCAATGAAACTCATGTTAAATATGTAGGCCTCTCCAGGATATATGCTTCAAACAATGGTTTCAGAACAGGAAGTACTATGTAACACAGTTTTTCAACTAAGTGCTATTGACTCATCCATACACACATATACCTGTCTTGTAATTTTTACTGTTTTTTATACGAACTTGCTTTTCTTTTCAGCTAACACATGTTTGGCAATATCTGCATGTCTACCATGAAATGGTCTCTCTTCTTTGCAGTCTTATAAACAGTACCAAATACATGATATATAGCTTAAATACAATATTATGCATTATTTATACTGTCTTTTTCAGTTTCCTTTTCTTATGCTTGTTTCTGTGTAACCGTCACCATAGAATGTGACTCAGAATGACTGTTAACAAATTATACACAAAAGGTTGTACTACTGAATTGCCATTGGTGCTTCTGTTACTGGTTATGAGGCATTCTTGCCAATTTAATGACATATATATTTTTCTTTTGATTAGAAGGTACAACTCCCACCATTTTTGCAAACATGGTGGTCAATAAGCCAATCTGTCAAACTAACCATGGGCATTTCCTTATACCTGTACAATGGATACATTTTGTATTCACAAAACATAAACATTTATAATTTATTTCTTTCCTCTTTGCACCTCTTCTCAGTGCCTTCATCATCATAACCTTTTCATTTTACATTCTGTGGTTGGATGTAAATGTCGATGTGTTGCTATAATTAGCCTGTATTTTTTTCTAATTTCACTTTTTTTTTTCAATTTCATCCTTTTTTTTTCTTTTTTCTTGTATCTTTTATAGTTTCACCTCTGATATGATTTTTGTTTTTAATACCTGGAAACAATGTGTTGGTGATAAAGGAAGGATACAATACTTGGAAGGGTCCGTGCTAAACACGTCTCTGTACAAACACATGCCGTCTCTGCAGAGGCAGCTACTAGGAAAGTGAAGGTAGAATATAGTACAAGGTACAGCCAACCTAGCAGGACCCAGGTTCATTTGGCTAGATCTTTCTGGGAAAACACTATGAGGGACAAATGCTCTAGACAGCAAGAAAAATACTTAGTGCTATTATATCCATCAGCATTGCATTCCGGTCCAATCTGGGCATTGCATTTAAGGTTATCCCAGAAAATGTGAATAAAGATATGTCTGCATTAATGAATATGTGTTTGCAATTCAAGTCTATCCCAGATTACTGGAGGTTATTCACTTAAAATATGCTCTACGAAGGCAAGGGACTGTACAAAACCATGGTGAACATACAGGTAGAGAGTTGGCCAGATACTCTGAAGATCCGCATAGTATTGACAAAACATGTGCTAAAATCACTCCTCACCAATTGGGCCTTCTGCCACTGTACATGTAATTACAATGTATCTCCAAAGTAACATAATGCACAACTTTCAAAATACATATGGAAGGTTACATCCAGTATTTATCAAGTATAAGATGGATTTCGACAGCATCAACAGGGATACTCATGAAAAAATTATAGAAAGCGCTAGGGGAAGGTAACCCCATAGCTCTTTTAATAAAAAGTCTGCAGACACATGACAAGATACAAATTAATGTAGGTACAGACATCTTGTCAACTCTTACAAAGATTAACAGTTCTACAGAATGTTGTTCTGAACCAAACTGTATTCATTCCCTTGAAATTCACAACACTAGTATCCAAGGTAGTGCAAATATACACAACAACATGATCACTGTCATAGTTCAAGGAAACATGGAAAATGTGACAAAAAAAAAAACCTAGAAAATGGACCAACAATAAGTCAAGGGCAAAGCAAAAGTACTGAAACACAGGACAGAAGGAAGAATTACAGAAGAGGAAGGTGTCTACTGTGAAAAAGGACAACTAGGAATGGTTCTCACCTTCAGGTATTTGGGCATCACAGTGGATAATAATACAGAATCTAAGCTCTTGATAAATGTTACCAAATGATGCAAAGAAGTTAAAAGCCAAAGAGTGGTAGTGGTAACCCAGAAAAACTTGCTGAACGTTGCTTTGAAGCTCTCTGACCTAAAAATTAGGCTAGTTTTACCTACAGATCTTACATAATATGCACATATTTACTTGTTAACAGCACTCAAAAAGCTAGAAAATATGAAGTCTGGTATTTAAGGAAGGTAACAAACTTTCGAAGCTCATCCTTGCCAGGGAACCCATCCACTGGATAATGCAAGATTAACAAATTTACTCAAGAACTTTACAGTGAAAGTGAGTAGTTATCTTGAAAGAATTTTAATGGACAAGAGATAAAGGAGGAATGAACATGGCCAAGCTATGTTTTCACATGTTACAGGATTGGCAATTAAAGACTTCATCAGACAATTGGTGACTGTAAACGAGAGATCAGTATGAGCAATGAAGATTCAGGTCTTCTGGCACCATATGCCACTTGGACTGGTAAGTACATCTAATAATAATAATATTAGTCAGTGATGCCTGGTATCATTTGCAGATGAATTATGTTCCACCCTATCCACTGGCAAAGGAACATAATGGAAATTACTGAAGAGACTGGATATTCTAATTATGGGTTGTGACACATACTGACATGCACATAAAGAGGCAAAGAAAGCTATCACCACTGCTCTTTTGCACTGACATGATACAGGAGATGATGGTTTACTGTCCCTAACTGTCGGGGTACAAGACCTGGGTCTACTGTTCTGAACCTGAATCCAGGCAGTTGTTGAGGGAATGGTGTGCCATGTGACATGGTAAAGGAAGAAGAAATTCAAGAGTGTGCCATCAGCAGGAACAATCATGGCTACAGTCTTTTGGGTTCAGCAAAGTATTATTCTTCCAAAATTCTTGCCCACAGACACAACAGTAAACTCCGACCAATGTAATGAAACAGTAAGAAGTCTGAATGCTCACCTTTGTCCATAAGAAAACTGTCAGAAGTGTGTGCAACACTGAGGCCATGACAAAATGGATGGTGATGCCATGCTCACTTTACCTTGCTGCATCAGATTTTCACCTGTTTGGTCCTTTGAAAGACAATGTGAATGATCAGGCACTGCTGGTAATATGCCAGTGGCTGCAGATAGACAGAAATTTTTACCAGGCTGGAATACATGTTGTTGTTTGAAGGTGGAAGAAGACTAGTCAAAAAGATGGAAATTTTACTGAAGAATACTATGCCTTCAGTAATGCACTAGTGAAAATCTATGAAAATGTGCCGTATCTAACATACAAATGGCATGACATGAGTGGAAGGCATTAATTTCTAATACACATATGATAGTACAGTTTTGCTGGTACTGCATTGATGGGACATTAACATATCCTTAGTATCCTCTGCACTGAATTATGTAATAATGTGTAAATCATATTTATTATATGAAAAACATTCAGTGCTATATCCATAGAATTCTATAAAAAAATACTCACATGAAAGTACAATATCTGAATTTTGATATTCCGACTATGAATTTACTTCCATGTGAATTGATCATGTTTGAACACATTTCAAGTAACAAATTCCCACCATCCTTACCTATCAACACTCTTACCACCTCGTCTTAAGAAACATTATAAAATCAATAATTTATCAGAGTCATGTAAAAGGAACAGAAATTGTAATCTGCAGGCAGGGAGGTCTATATAATTATGATAATTACAAAGAATTGTCTGAACTATATTTCAGTGTCTTCCTTACAAAAGAGCATTCTTCTCAAAGTAATGTACAAGGAATGTATTAAATGGTTGCAATGTCCTCCACCACCAAAATTTCCACACCTGCCTGTCCATCTATCTATCCAGACAATAAAAATTCATGAATTAATGGGGGTATTGAATGGTGAAAAGATTCACACTCCTTGCTTCCATGATTGTAATAGCCTCAAAAGTAGGTACTCATCATTAATGAATTAACATTCCTTTTTTACCAAGGGAAGTAACAGATATTTATAATGTTCCACCCACATCATGGGGAGCCACTGGGCTTCCATCCTCCCCAGAGACTTGATCAAAACAAACATTGTAGTGAGCCAATCTTTCTGGGGAGTAGGTTTCTGAGATGGTAATGTACTGAATGGCCTAGTTCATTATTCCATGGTTTCTTAAATGGAGTGGGGATGTGCCATGTATAGTGCTGAGAGACATTTTTCAGCACATATTCTTGGGACACCATTCGGTACAGAATCCTTTGTCTTCCAGGTTGCTATACAAAAATTTAAAGATCAAGATATATAGAACTATAATTTTGCCTGTTGTTTTGTATGGGTGTGAAACTTGGTCGCTGACATTGCGGGAGGAAAGGAAGCTGATGGTGTTTGAGAACATGGTGTT
>Ga0131853_10012579_pt1 | contig 15513 bp, 13 predicted proteins | sample TergutLab28metaG_FD_92764 | JGI IMG/M metagenome (GOLD analysis project Ga0131853, IMG submission 92764) | Labiotermes labralis P1 segment gut microbial communities from Petit-Saut dam, French Guiana - Lab288 P1 (version 2) (version 2) | ecosystem: Host-associated > Arthropoda: Insects >...
ATATATATATATATAATGTTGATATGCTGATATGTGTAAGAGTTGCTATATTCACGGCGATAAGAATTTTACTGTCGTTGCTGGATTATAAAACTACAGTCTGTTTCGCAGAAATCGGCTGGGTAAATACTCAGTGTATAAGTGAAGATGGAGGCAATGTGCTTTGTTCTTCAGAAGCTTCGGTACCGATCTATCAGATTCCTCGGAATCACAAACCAGAAGAGCCTAGTAATTCAAGCTTATTAACTCTGGTACATTTTCAACGTGGCGTTCATGTCATGATGGACGTGCTATGGTTACAGAACTTAATATAATTCACATGACAGCTTAGTCCATTGTTGGATGAAAATTAATTTTCTGGGTTGCCGTGTAGTTTGGTGAACTACACCAGCCTTTCGGAGGACCCTTGCCCCTTTTCTACTCTGATGTGAATTTTAATTTTAGTTCCTTATGATGGACAAGGAAATATACGCCAAATAAACGTGTAGTTTAGAGCTACTTTTCTGGTTTCGCAGTACCACAGAATTTAACTTTATTTCCTCCTTATTCTTTGACATTACAAACAATTCCGAACCTAGACTGTCTCTGTAAAATAGTTTCCACATCTTCATTCGGAGAAGCGAAAGCTGTGCTGTTAGAGGATAAGACATTCTCACATTCTACAACGTGAAGGTATATTGGGGAGCAGAGACGTAGCTCCATTTATTCTTGACGTCAGTAGGCTATATAGCGTAGTCTGTATAATGAGTAGGCTATGGGCTGGACGGTTTGGGTTTTGAATCCGCGTAGGGGCAAGAGTTATTTTTCCATTTTTCCTCTCCAAAATGTTTAGACCGGTTCTGGAGCCCGGTCAGCCTCCTATTCAGTGGATGGACACCGGAGTTCTTTTCTTGGGTAACGCGGTCAGGGAGTGATTTTGTCTACTTACCTCCGTCTAGAGCCGAGGCTAAGAATGAATGGAGCTGTACCTCGACAGTGATAACTTTGTCTTTACCTGCTATTCTTAACTTCATCATTAGATGCAGATGAACTGTTAGTTTAGGCACCGGCCTTTGTACTCTCTCGGAGTGTGCCCAGGATACCCATCGAATAGGAGGCTGCTAGTTACAGAGCATTGACTGCAACAAGACGGATGAAAAGGACATTCAGAAATATCCATGCCTTGGTTGGATCGGAATCGCTTTCTTGGTGCTGAGGCCTTTCAAGAAAGTGGCGTCTTGCTCCTGCCGGTTGTCGAAATTGCCAGAACGTATTGTTGTCTATAAACGTTGGAGACCCGAAGTATTATGAATACCGTAGCAGCAGTTCTGTGTACTTATGCAAACTCATCTCATTCTTCAGAGTTTCGCCTGTAAGATACATGCATTTAATTTTACGATTCTTCCAAACAAATGACGTCTTGGGCATTTCAGGCCTGAGGATTGTAACCCTAGACGTCTTGTGGACGTGGAAATGTAATTCCATGCTTTGTGCCAGATGCGGACAATAAATTGACTAGGGGCATTTCAGTCCTGAGGATTGTGGCCCTAGCCGTATTGTGGATGTGGAAATGTAATCCCATGCTTTGCGCCAGATGGGGAAAATAAATTGACCAGGAGCTGATCAGGCTTCTCGTCGACTGCTTTTACTGATCATAAAATCAATCAGTCACTGAGCTAAGAATTCATATGTCTCACACTGAGCTTAAGTCGCCAAAAGACAAAGACAAGGGTGTTTGTGAGCGAAATGTTTTGTTTCATTTTCACGGTACTTACGGCGTTATTTCAGCTGCCGAGTGCGTCGAAGATGTTACTATTGTGCAGAATCATATGGATTGCGGTTGTTGTGACGTATAGGCCTGCCAGAAAATATCATGGTATAGCAATCCCATTACAGGCCTGGACATGCCCTGAGGGTTCCAAGAGTTTGAGGCTCCCAGATTTCAATACAATCGGCACATGAAAGTGGTAAGTTTGTCAGCCCTACGCACCGGCCACTTTTACCTCCCAGGAAATAATCCTGATACTCATTTCTGTTAGAGGCTGAATCAACCCCAGGGCAGTAGGAAAGATTATGGCAATGAAAAATTCGATGACTCGATCGGGAATCGAAACCGCGACCTTCCGGCTTGTAGCGCAGTGCCTTAATCAACTGCACCACCGCGTGCCCTCGCCGTAAGATACTATGGTGGTACGAAATAGAATGGCTTGACTCACGACACGGACCATTGACAGGCCTAATTTTGTGGTTCGGGTTCACAAAAAGCAGGGGAGTTTTTGGCTAGTCGGACCATTATTACTTTCTCAAAAAGGGTCCTGCTCATTTCGACAGGCCTGCTCGTGCTGTGTGTGTTTGTATCAAGACCTGAGTGGAGAGTCTCCTCTGCAGGTACAGCCTTCATTTTTATAAAATGTAATTCATTACAGTTAACGTCTGTTGGTTAGTACTCAATCCAAATCACTCGGTAAGTAACCCTTGTGAAAGGTGCATCATTATTCCCACCGTCCACGTCTGCGCAGAAAATGACAAGAACTGAAAAAACTGCAGGCAAGTTAAAAACAAACAGAGAATGTGAAAAATTCTTTCTATTCCTTTAACAGATTTAGATTGTGGCGTGACTTATATTCGAATTTGTGGTCAGTCAATTTACCATCGAAAATAACTGCCGTCGACATGTGGTAAAGACCGTACCATCGCAAATCCGTCAAGCTAACTATCTACAGGCCTGGACAGGCACGTAGGGTTCCAGGAGGTTGAGGATCCCAGAACTGCCAGAAATTCGTCACATGAAACGCACCGGCTGCCTTTACCCGCAGGGGATACCCCTGTTACTCATTTCTGATATAGGTTGGATCGACCCCAGGGCCATAATGCGGCCAGAAGGATTAAGTCGAATAAAAATCCCAACGACCCAACCGCGATCCAGCACATTACCTTCCGTCTTGTTAGCGCTGTGCCTCAATCAACTGCGCCGCCGCGTACCATCGGATTTCAGTACCTGCCGCCACAAATTGCAGTACCTGCCGCCACAAATTGCGGTACCTGCCGCCACAAATTGCAGTACCTGCCGCCACAAACTGCGGTACATGCCGCCACAAATTGCGGTACCTGCCGCCACAAATTGCGGTACCTGCCGCCACAAATTGCAGTACCTGCCGCCACAAATTGCGGTACCTGCCGCCACAAATTGCAGTACCTGCCGCCACAAATTGCGGTACCTGCCGCAACAAATCTTTCCCGCAAGCGAATTGTTGTCGGTCACCTGCCATCACAACGAATCAGCCGGCCTCTTTCTTGACTCACAAAAGTCTGTGGAGAAAGCAAAAGTGTGTAAAAATAAAGACCCATTAAGGAGGCTCAACCTACAAGTGAGTGTTTCATACCTTAACTAATTACTCACAGCTATTGCCAGTCACGCTCACCTACTTCAAAAAACAGGACCTGATGAATCAGAATATTCACTTTGAAGTAAAACTAAGAGCAGGATTTCTAAAGTTAGGGACTGTTTCTCTCGGGTATAGTAATTGTCACGCATGTCGTGAACATTTCACGGCAACTAAATTCAGTAGAATCCTATCGGATGGTTCAAGTAAAGGATTGTTCCCGAAAGGGTGTCTGATGATGCAGACGGAGTCTGTCTCGGAAACAGTGGTTTACTTAAGGTACCTAAGATGGGTTTCAGACTGACAGGATTTGATTGAGCAATACATTTTTGTAAATAAATGCTAGGTGATTGCATTGGAAGAGAACATTGCGTGTTATAACCCTAATCAGTTTCAAATATTTGAGGACTAAATTTACAGAGATGTAACTTTACCTGATACTTTGTATGGGTGTGAAAATTGACTGATCATCCGTAAGGAAGAACATAGAAATAGGTAATTGAGAACAGGGTGACGATAAAGTGTTCATACGTAACAGGATTTGAATAGGATTTAAAGACGAGATTTATAACTTGCACCTTCTTGCAGTATTTTTAGGATGATGTGTGCTGGGGCATGCAGAGAGAACTGGAAAAATTAGAAAGGAATACAAAATTTTTAATCTGAAAACTTGAAGGGAAAGCACCGCTCTGGAGAGGCAGAAGTAGACGGAAGAACTAGGGTCTTAAAACTGATATTCTCACGGCGGAAACTGTAAAGAATGTTTTGATATCGGATGTGATTCCTTGAGAGGTTTAAAATCCATACCAACATTTCTTTGTGGTAGAGGATGGGCCTTCGTGGTCTGTTCTAGTGTGAAATTTAGAGGATTAAGCTTGGCGATGGAGAATATGTTTAGAGTATGGGGAATGTTACCGGTCAGTTTATCTTTGAAGGATTGTATTTGGTTTATGGGGGGATCTTTTAAGAGTACGTATCGGCCATTAGGGTGAGTTTACAGTTAGGCGGAACAAGATTGCTTTTGTGGGAACATGCGAGGTAGTTACTATGACTGGTGCACTATGCCTTTTGCTCTCTAACGGCATCACTCTGGTGTTTCCTTGTTTGGCGGACCCGGTATCAGGAATTTAGTTAGTTATTTTCCGGACAGACTACAGCTAGGACTGAAGGAGGCTGTTTGCAGTGCCGCGCTCGGCAAATGTATGTGAGATCAGTCCACTACAGTAAAGTTCAATAAAAGCTATTGTGTCTTTTCTTGTACTCATCGAATAGAAATACTGACAGAGGTGTCGATCGATTAAGTGGCCAACACGTGAGTGTTCCTAGAGGTTAGGGTTTCAGAGCCATCGAAATTATCTAGTTTGCCGTGCCCGAGAAACGAACAACAAACGGGTATGGGAATAAAAACCGGGATTGCGACCTTGGACGGCCCGAGAGGGATGAATGGCCTGAAGGGTGGTTGGAGGGGGTGGTGTGTAGAGAAGGGGAAGAATGTGGGGGAGAATGAGTGAACAGGAATTCACTTGAAGTATATAAAAATGCTATAAAATAACATGATGGAACGAAGTAAATAAGACGAATGGGTGTAGAGATTGCAGAGGGGAAGAGAAAGCAGTAAAGAAATTGGGTGGCCTTCACAGCTATTGGTAAGCTTTGTTAATGTAGGACGTAAATGAAGGAATAAAGAAGCGCCAGAGAAAGGAGGGAGAAGACATTTTTTAGAAGAAGTAAGAAAGAAAGGGAAAATGAGGAAGAAAAGGAGTGAAGGAGAGGAAAAATTAAAAAGGAGGAAGGGAAAGAAAGAAAGATGAAATAAAATCAAAAACAAATAAATGACGAATGCCACTCTTACGTCGTTACACGTATTTTTGCCGTTACAAAAAGTCAGGAAGCAAGTGTTATTATACATGTGCTATATTTAACTGAGTTTACAGCCGGGTCCCACGTTCACTAGTCCTTGTTCGAGTTGAATGGCACTTCAGACGGGGTTTAAATGATCTAATTGAAAGTGCATCCTGATTAGTAGCATCCACCTCTGTGCATGATCCCGCTGGTAGACAGGTCAGTCCACTGTACACTCCTTCCCTTCTCGAAGTGCATAAATGCACGGTAAGTACTTCCGCGTCCTATTCTGGAGGTACTTGGTTTGAATATGGCACGGAAGGCTGTCCTATCTCGGCCGTTCGAGGTTCTGCCTAGAAGTACCGTCAATTGGCCGCAGTCGCTACTGTCCAAATATTGTTAAGTCGTGTGTGGTAATCATCCTGCGTTCAAAACAGGTAGTACATATACCTGTCTTTAAATAAACGCCCCAGAGGAGGGGCTGTCCTGACTGGTACTTCTGTACCCTTCAATCGCCTATCTTTCGAAATATTGGCAAAACTGTATACAGGAGTGAACAGCGTCTGGGCGCCAGGTCGCCCCTGCGACTGAATTTTGTATTATGGCACATAATGTTTCCAGATTCTCAAAATGGAACTTGCTTCATGTCACCCTTGCAGTTCTCAGAATCTTGAGATGGCTTCTAAATTTTTGGAAACTTTGTTCAACTCTGACTGCAAAACGAATTCCAAGGAACAGAGAAGACAACATTTAGGTTATGGTCTTCTGGAATGAAGCCTCATAAGTTGGTATGTAGATACCAGTGTGTCAGTGGAACTTGTTGCCTTCATTTCAGAGTACTGACGTTGAGCACAACAGTTTGTCCCAAACATTTTATTACTTGTCTGCCCAAATTGCACGGAGTCACTTTCTCGGAGATCCCTTGAGTTTCTGTTACTGCGGTTCTCTAAGAACGTCAAAGTGTCTGTTAGACTGCGTTTGAAATGTGATGGCACACGCGCAGAAACCAGATTTCGTCTTTAGGCGAAACGGACGAATCCATTTAAATCGGCGGGGGCGTCAGTTCAGTCGACTACTGGCAGCCGAGGTTTGCGCATCAGCTGTAGTAATACTGAATACATCATGTTCCGAGGTAGTGTGAAGAGTACTGACTACCTACTCCATTCGCCAGTTTCCACTTCACTTCCTCTCCCGTGCGTCACCGTGTGCCATCACATTTCAACTGGACTCTAGCACCATTACACCTGCCTACTACTGAGCCTCTAGCATGGCGAGAACGGTAAGAGCCGTTTCACCAAGTGTGCGCGTCGGAATGCGATTACCCCGGTGTCACTGTCTGCTTGTCTCTAACAGTTGGGGCCCGTAACGACGGTGAATTCTTGGCATGGCCAAGGTGTTCATTTATAGTGGAATCAACTGCCACCTAACAGGGAGGCTTACACTGCGAATATATAATCTTTTTTTTTTTCTGATTTGTTGAGTGAAAGTCATTATAGACCAACTATATCGACTTTTACCTGCAACATTTTAATGCTAATACTAACACCCCTTCACTTGCACCCAGTGTGTACAAATTTTTAAAAAAATCTCGGCGACACCTCCAAATTCTTGGTGCTCGAATGGTGACAAATCAAGCTGCATACCGAGGACCTACAGTTCTGGAATGACATGTGAAACTAACTGTCAGCTGACGCTTGTGCTCGGTTCGCAAACCGATAACACAGTTTTGTTTGTAAGGGAAAAGAACTTAAGAAATTGTGCTGAAAATATTTGGCGCCACGTTGCAAAGTTTAGTCCCCCGAACAACCAGGTGCCTTGGATTTGTGCAGACCTCCATTCACCTTCACAATTCGCTTTCAAGCTTCGCCTTGATCTTCATCCCACCATATTTTTTCACGGTCATGATTCCGGCCACCTTAGGCCACCTGTTTCTGTCCATTCTGTCTGCGCAGTCTCTCCGCCTTATTCTTATGTACGCTATTGACTGATAATCTCCGAAGCATAAAATGTGCTTACAAGACGCAAGAACAAGGCAAACTGACCGCTCCGTTAATAAAATCAGGGCCGGTTTAAGGCTCTGACAATCCATGCGGCTGCATGGGGCTCCACTGTTCGGGGGGGGGGGGCTATAAGACTGGTTATGTTTCAGGTTTTGTGTCAAACACAATTTTTATATACCCTCTACCTGCACTGTCAGTTCACAACTGCTCTATGTAGGATAGGACCGCTAAGCTTATTTCTGTGTACACACAGAAATGTCATAAACCGGCCCTGGGTAAAAACACGTACGGCGTGGAAAGACACAAACTGCTGCTGCCGCCTTATTTTAGAGACCACCACCACCACCACCACCACATCCCAACCCCCACTACAGCTATCACCACAACCACCACCCCCCACCACCGACGCCACAGTCATCACCACCTCCACCAGAGCCACCACCACCACACCATCCCCACCCAACCACAGCTATCGCCACCTTCACTATCACCCCCCACCACAGCCATAAACACCACCACCACAGCCATCACCACTACCACCACCCCCACCACCTACGACGCTAATCAATACCATCACCACCACCACCACCTCCACCACAGCCGCCACCACCACCACCTCCACCACAGCCGCCATAATCCCCATCTCCACTACAGCCATCACCACCACCACTCCCACCACAGCCATCACCACTACCACCACCCCACCATCATCACCACCACCACAATCATCATCATCATCCCCTCCACCATACCCCCACCAGTTATCACCACCACCACCACCACAATCATCACCACCATCCCCACCACCACACCCCATCAGTCATCACCATGCCCACCACCACACTCCCACCAGTCATCACCACCACAACCGCCATAGCCACCACCTCCTTATCCCCCACCAGTATTGTGTATGTATTCTGAGTATCATACAAAACATACTGTACGTGGGTAAACATCTGTACTGTGTGGTAAAATGCGGAGTTCCTTAATATTGCAGTATGTTGTACCCATAGTTACCACTGAGATTTAATGGTTACAGCTTTCCCTTCGATAGATTTTGATGATATTTAGCTGTTGTTGCTTCAGCTGTTCCAGTTGCTGGTGGTCCAGACGCTGCGTCGTCACAGAACATAAATCAGCGGTTCTTGATAGTACCAGCCTTCTGTGGTTGCATTGCATTCATTAAATACTGCACCATATGAGTCCTGCTGTTATAAATATCATAACATTATTTACAAAGTAGAAGGTTAAATTGTTTGAGGATCACATCCGCCCACCCCATTGTGACTCCTACATTGTCGTATTCTGAATTGTAAGTCGAAATCAAAGAATGCGCCCACAGATACACATAGAGAGGATCATGCAGTGTGTTCGTATTTCACTGTACATTGGGCGGTCTATTCAAATGTCGGACATTTCATTTTCACCATTTTTTTTTTCTGTGGTGCAAGATCCCAAGTCGGTCCTGTTGAAATTTCTATATCATACACAATTAGACAGACACGCAGCCGTTAGATTCCTCTGAACGAGTGTTCAGCTCGTCACAGAGGCCGCTATCTACACAACACACAACAAAGCAGAAGAGACGAACATCAATGTACTCAGCGGGTTTCGAATCCGCGATCCTAGCAGTTCAGCAGCCAAAGACCTAGCCTAAGACCACACGGCCACCAGGATTGACCATTTTCACCACACATATCTGTGTGTCGCTACTTTGCAAGGAGGAATCGCATTCAGTTAATGCGGTGTGAAACTAAATCCGAAATTATGGTGACAACTCTCTCTCTCTCTCTCTCTCTCCCTCTTTCTATATATATATATATATATATATATATATTGCAATGCTTAAAAATTAATCAACTATAGAGTTTGTTCGCCCGCGTGGCCTGTCTCAGTCCACTTGATAAATGTCGATGAATTTTGGTACGACGGATCATTGACCATAGCGTGCTGATGTAGGCACATAAAATACAAAGTTCCTCGTAACATTTTCTTTCAAAATTCGTTTTGTGTAGCTCCATCCTCTTTGGCCACTTTGTTTTAAAACACTCTCAAACGATGTTCTTTGCGCAGAAGAGACCGCTTCCCGCAGCTCAGTGAATCAGCCCGTAAAATTATATCTTTTTACAATATTTAGCATGTAATTGAAGCCAGATGTATTACTGCTTGAACCTTCTTGCACGGTCAGTGAAGACTACAAAAATTTCTGCTGAAATATGATAAAAAGATCCAGAATTTAATTTATCTCTTACGTTTCTCATGAACCTGGATGATAAATGTGTCTAGTTGTTTCCAGGCATTTAAATGTTAGCATGTTTTAAAATAATTGTATGCGCGACAGGAATATACGTCCCATTAGATTCTGATGGGGGGCATGAAAAGTTAAAGAATGGTAATCGCAGCCTATAAATATTTTGCATAATAATGTCATAATTCATGACTTTTATTCTTAGTAAGATGAAAGGAAGAAGCCGTCGCCCAAACCACTAACACCAACTTAGTCTAACATATGAAGACGGGGTTATTGTCTGACGTCACAAGCATGGCTTATTTCAAATCATGAATACGAAAAATCCTGAAAATGACAGACAGTTTTCTGTTGTGTAAAAAGACTGCGAAGTCTTTCAGTTAGTCATTCTTTCACCCTGTGAACCACGCGGAATCGGTTTCTGTTGCCTGCTAACTCGTACAGTATTGCATCGTGAGTTAACAAATCATTTTACGCCGGCAATTTCAGTTACTTTTTATTCCGGCCGACCTTTTGACCCTCCCAGCAGCTAACATTTCATAAAGCATACACAACCCTCGCTAACTCAAGTAAGCATGCTTGGATTGGAGGTCCTTGTCTTTGGTTTGGGCCCCCTTAATTTCTCAATGAGATTCTTTCACTGTGTTTTAGAGGACTGGGGTTCTGAATCCGAGAGTGATCATCGGGATTTGTATCTTATGTGAGTGTGTTTGACAATATAGGGGTGGATGTAAGGGCAGAATGGGGAGAGCTTCGTAATGAAGGGCTTTAGTTTGGGTAACTGCCACAAAATATTGTCGAAAAAATAAAAAATAGTTGACAGAATGTGTAACATGCAAGAGAGAGAGAGAGAGATGAGAACTGGACACACAACTATCATAGAATTTGGGGGTAGGAGGCCTAGGGTCGGATGAAAAGATAATATTAAAATTAACCGGAAAGAAATAAAAGAGAGAGGGGTGAATTGCGGCTAAACTTGCACTTGCCGTAGTTCATGGAGGGAATTTAGGTAAGTAAGAGAAAGTCTGTGCTTACTTGGTCCTAACCTCAGACTTTATTGTTAAAGGAAACTTTACTCCAGTCAGAAATCGAAGTATAGTTATCCAGCCAGCATTAAGTAACCTACTGAGTAACTATTCAGTTATTCCCACTAAATTGATGCGAAGGATGCATGAAATTAGCTGATTGAGATAAGGTCATTCGCATTTCGTAATTCTTATATGTTGGTGATAACAATGTTTGTCTTCCATGTAGCATTTCTTAGAAGATGTGCTTCTAGGAAAGGCGTGACCATATATTTATAGATGCTTTAACACGACATATCATATATAAAAGGTAAGTTTTCCCTTTACAGGCCCGGTGTGGCCCAGAGGGTGGGTAGAGGTATAGCTCTACTGTTCCATGACCGCAGCACTAGAAGGGGGTGAGTGATCAGCAGCACGCCCCGGCCGCACTTTACCCCCGGGAAAGACCCGGTACCCAGTTTACAGGAGGCTGGGTGGGCCCCAGGGCCTATATATATATATATATTATGTAATTGTAATTGTATTGATCTTAAAGTGACTCCAGTCGGGGTAGTCATTTTGCGAGCTTCAAGCCACTGTGTTGGAAGGGGTTCTTATTTAAGAAAAACGCTTCATAATGAAGACTTTTATTTTGTGTTTGATTATTTCACTGCCCATGAACAAAAGAGTGTGAGTTTTTTCAAGAATCAATCCCTTCAGTTGGCAAAGAAATTTCAGCTCACCTTAGTATGCCTTAGCATAACTTCTGAACATTTTACCTGGACACTTCTACAAATAAAGTCACCAAGCCCTTATCAGATGAAGCTCATGTAAAGAGAACTCTGACAGTCAGTTTGCCCCTTTCAGAAGACCATCTCCTTTACAACAACCATTCTGTTAATTCTGAGAAAATCACTGTTGTGAGAAAGAAGAGAAAACCATAAATAAATTAGGCGCATGAATACAAAATGTGACGTAATTTAACAATACATCAAGCAGTACACGGTCCTGTGTATTATTAACTGTGTATTTCATGGTTAATCAGTGGCTACGATTGACCTTCCCTAGAAATTAGACCCAGGAACCTTCTAGAAAGCTGCACGTAGCATCGCAACACCAGCCCATAATTAATTCGGACCGGCTTACCGAATAATAGTGAAGTCTCCAGCTGCGTTCCGACGATGTAATTCACTGAACCTGATGTCATATACAAATGCTCCCCTCTGCGTAACGCCTGGTTATGTTGGTGTGCAAGCATGCGCATAACAAGAACAGTTTAACCAACACTTTATTGCTCCCTTACTCATTACTCGTTAAGGTTTCTTACTGAAGTTACAAATTTAGGCTCGTTTATTCTCCCAGTTCTGTCCAGTTTTTATAGCTGTAAAGTGAGCGGGACGTCACCGTGCTCCTGTGTGACAAAAGTGCAGACATAGACATGTGTGGTTTCAGGTTTCCACCGCGGAGTGAAAGGGATCTTCGCTCTTCTAGGATGTTAGCGTAGATCGGTACTTAGTTGCCGACGTTTATGAACCGATAGTTTGGAAGTGTCGGTAACTAACTAACTATCTGCCCTGCATAACATCTCAGAAGAGCGAAGATCTCAGAACTGGACGTGCCAGTTCATTATATGTATACACATCAACAGTTCTTCAGTGGAGTGACTGCGTGTGTCGGCTGTGATCACAATTCAGGTGACTCGTGTGTCACATACAATGTCTGTTAAATCCAGGGAATCTATGCGTTTTGTTTTCTTTCGCATAAGGATATGGTGACTTTTCGCACACTCTGCAATTTTTATGTACATTTGAAGGGGAATTCTTTGATGAAGTGCCATTTTCCTACCATTTTAAAATCCTGAAGTAACTCTGCACTCAGCTTTCGCCAAAATAACGTGTCTAGAATCTTAGAAACCCTCAGAGAGACGCATTATAACTAACTCCTACTCTCTGCGCTTTAGTTGCCGGTTTCGGTTTTCCATGAGCTTCATAATTCATCGTCTTCACTATGTCGATCAACCAAGCGGAATGAGATGAATGTACAGTGCAGTGGGGATGTAAGAAATGACAGAACTGTACAGAATTTAGAGGATGAACACGAAGGAAAAATCTCTAGGTTGATCTAAGATCAGAAGAGAGAAAGAGTGGATCTCAAACTAATAATATTTGAATTCTGGACTTGGATCAGCGCTTTCAAGATGTCGATAAATGGTCGGTTTTTATGAAAACATCGTTCGACTTCCGCTGTCCATACAAGGCGGCGGATTGTTTCTTCATATAAGCTACTGTTATGTTTTGAACAATTGCGTTGCCTTGTGGTCTTATGGACCATTAATTTGGAATCATGTGTTGTGTGTTACTCTATATGATTTTTTGGATGCAGGTCATAGTACATGGTTGAAGAGACTACAGTGTGATGTAGTACTTTCTGTTGGTTAGCTGTGTGAGAAAGAGATTTGTGTCTGCAGTAAATTAAAATCAGGACCAGGGAAAAAGTCTATATCATAAGGAAAGTATCTCCAAGACACTCCCCACTGCAGTTTTATACACAGTTTAGAACGTTTCCCTTGTGGCATTCGCAGACAAGAAACGTCAAGTAACGAGCCACCGCCCATTTATCACATATGATTCGAAGAAAAGGCTTCGCGTCGTTGTAAAGGTTTAAAATTCCACACGGTTTCTGGAATTCATCTATTTGCATTTCGAAAACATTCCCTCGCCTGAAGATATCATTTATATCACACGTAGACCTCAGTGAATAAGTTATGTCTGACTACATACCTTTTCCTAGTATCACACGTAGATATTTATAACCTCGTAATGTCCCATAATTTGACTTGAGTTGTTCTAAATTTGTTGTGCTCTGTGTAAAAAACAGATGTTTGGGAGAATGAAAAATTTGCTACTAGTGTGAGTTTCATAATTTGCACTCTTCATCAGTTATCATAGGACAGGGGTGTACAAATGTTCCAAAAATATAGGAACCACCTCAAAATTCTGGCACCAGAGCGATAACACGCACACTGATGACCCACAAATATTAAGCGCCACGTTACAAAATTTAGTCTCCAAAGCGATCTGGCGACTGATATTTGTGCACCCCCGTCTTTAGGGCGATAACTTTGTGGTTTCTTCTATATTTTAATGTTTCTTTGTAAGACAGGCTAAAGGAAGACAAAAGACACCAAACAGAATGGACAATCACAGAATCCATTCTGCTCCAAGTCTCTTCGTGAATGTCCTTTCAACAACGTCGAACATCCATCTCAACTACCGACTAACCAGCTGCTATTGAAGACGGCAGCAACATATTGAATTCGTATTCATTTTTTCGCAATGACACGGTTGAGGTGATCTGATTTGCTGACGTGCAGGAGACCTTAGCACTCTCCAAGGACAAGGAGACATGACAGCTGTCTGGCTCCTCATAGGCTGCACTAACGACAGTGTTATAGAGAGAAGACACAGCGTCTCCGAGAGGCCGACATTCCAGCCTGCCACATCACCATCTCATTATCCGAAAAGTGAATACATCTTGGCAGACCGAAATAAAAAACTTAACATCTCGAGAGTTTATAGCTAGTGCAGTGTGACGACACTCGACGTCTCCTGCTCCCTCGAGGCTTTCCTTGCTCGAAGGCCTACGGTTTTCATTTAAGATATCCGTGGAAAACAATGACAGTCATGTTGAAGTACACAGCTTTAGTTTTATGCGGTAATCACATAAATCAAAGGAAATGTTGTACAACACCGAGGTCTTAATCCAAAGAATGGAATATAAATGTATATTTTTTAAGTAATGTGTATAGGACGGACATGTAGACAATATGGGGAATAATAAACAAGGTCGTAAGAACATATGCACAGAATAACAATGTTTGATCGTGAATCAGTCCTTTCTTTTAGGTACGGCACTTCTTTAACACAGATTAACCGTTGGTAAAGGAGACGGACTGTTGATCACAACTTTATAGTTGACAAAAATTATTTATTTGTCAAAAACATACCGCATGCTTTATGTCTAATTTTTTGTCAAAGTATAAGTTTTGATCGGTGGTCTTTCTTCTCCTTTGTATTTATTAGAGCCACAGTCGGATATTCCTACCAGATTGACCGTTGAATAACTGCTGCATTTTAGCCTTGAGATATCAGGTGGATATTTTCTAAGATAATGAAATTTTCCCTTAAAAACACGCATAGGACCCACTTCTTCAGATATTCGCTATCATTTCGAACCAAGCGCACATTTGGACCTGATAGCTCCGTCAGTATAGTGACTATGCTCGTACTTGATGGGCGACTGAAGAAGTAGAGTTTTTTCAGCCAGGACCAGAGATATTTTCCAGACTGACTTCAAGACTCGTCCAGTCTCCTAACTAATCGGTTTTAGAAACCCTTTACCGGCGTGTAAAGGGGCCAGGGAGTGGATCTGACGTGTTTAAGAATACATGGATGTAGATCTCCACTGTCTCATACGTCTTCATCGCCTGGTGTTTAATTAAACACAGACAGTTTCACCTCATCTTTGTCTTCCTGTAAGTTACGGTGATCAATACAAGTAATAAAAGAATAATGAACTAAATACGTCTATGGAACAATCCTTCTTGAAAATCTGATAGTCGCTCAGGTGGCAAGAAATTCCCTGTCTCTATGTCATCCGCTTGTTTATTGCCATTTTGCAATAGCTCGCCAAAACTCTCAGTGATGAAGTACAGACAATTTGGAACAAGAAACCAACGATGACGAATGAAGAGGTTGTTAAACGAAACTGTAAAGGCCAGAAAATGGCCCAACACGTTTACAGTTTAATATATGGAATTTTATTGATTATGCAGATGAAATTTTTGAGCCCGTTTCCACCCCACAGACCATAACTTATCGTAGAGGCCTAAATAAATGTTACGGAAGTTACATTAAGCGGTAAATTAATAATATACTAAACTAAACTAAACTAAAACTAAACTCCGTGGCCTTAGTCCGCACGCGAACTATACCGACAGAGCGGCCGCCGCCGGTCGGCGAAGTTAGTGCCAACTTTTGCGGATAGAGGGGTGTCAC
>Ga0131853_10012580_pt1 | contig 15512 bp, 12 predicted proteins | sample TergutLab28metaG_FD_92764 | JGI IMG/M metagenome (GOLD analysis project Ga0131853, IMG submission 92764) | Labiotermes labralis P1 segment gut microbial communities from Petit-Saut dam, French Guiana - Lab288 P1 (version 2) (version 2) | ecosystem: Host-associated > Arthropoda: Insects >...
GGATCACTCTCGTCGCGTTCTCTGCGAGGTACGCATTAAATACATGACGTGTCGTGCGCGGATTGGCCAGACGTCTTAGGCCTCATTCACACTGCAAGCCGAACAGAGCCGAACAAAACCGAACCGAACCGATTCGGCTTGGAAAACAAACTTACGTTATGAAATGGAAGCATTCACAGTGATCGCCCAACCGATCCGGACTGAGCCTGACCGAGCGTTTTCACTGGCTGATGTTTTGATAGTCATAAGATTTTAATAAAACACAGAACTGCTGCACATTTTTTCAAGGAAAATGAGTTTCTTACGCGTCCATTGTTACTGTACAAGAGTGGCACCAGAATATGTACTGCAAAGTGTCAAGAGACAAACATACAATGTGAAATTTCCTACAATACTACTACTTAGCGAATTTAACACTCATGTTCTGATAAAGTGCTGTTCGGGACTGAGCTCTAGGACTCATTGCTCCAGCTTCTAGGGCTGCTGAGTCCCAAACTGTGGATGAATCTTGTCTGTGTAGGCATTAATCAAAACCGTGGACATAAAATATCTCCAGTAATGTAATGTAAGAATGAATATATGTGTAAGACTGTGATACTACATAATGAGCATACGTATATAGGGTACCCAATGTTAGTTTCAGCATTACTGGGTCGTCAGGTCCAAAAATGAGTTGGTGCAGTTCTGTTATTGTGGGTGTGAACAGGGCACATGACTTTCAGTGAGAAAGACAGTAATATACACAAAGACCACAACTGAGGGTTGAAGTTCACAAGGTTGTATCATGTTTGTGGTCTTCTGCAATGTAATACTGTGTAGTTTGGTAGACATGGCACTGGATCCCAAGAACATTGAACTGGATGAGGTATAAAGGTTGTGGCAGTTAGAATGACATCCGGTCGATGGGCTTTGGGATTAAAGCTGAAGGTTATACTGGGTAAACTAACACCAAATTTGATCCCCTAACCAAACAGAACTCTGTACTGTCACCAGGAACAGATGTGTTGCTGTTTTGATGGTGTGCTGCTCACTCTTCTTGATGTGCTTCACACGGGAGTAGAACACTTAAGTGATGCAGCTTTCACTACACCTGGTAGAACTTACCACTCCCACCACCTCGTCCACGCCACAAACAACATTACTCTGTAGTCCTCAAATTATGCCCTGGGTGTTTTCATAAACTCCAAAATGGGACTAGAGTGTAAACCAATTTAACAAAACCTGTATAAAAATCTAAGCAGCAAATCAATTAAGTAAATTAACTGTAACATATGCTCAACTAACCTGCGCTACACAACAGGAAAAATCAGTAGCCAAGACTGGTGGTCAGCCAATTAAACAGACCAATACATGGACATTTACCCATCAAATTTTAAGTATAATTTTCAATCTTTAACTTCCTTTCAAGAAATCAGCACTAAGAAAATTTTAAAACATCTGAGTAATTTCAGACTTGCACTGCAAAGTAGATGAGATCTGTGCTCTTATTTTGGGATATTAAGCAACACTGCATAATGTCCAAGCAGAGCGCAGATCTCAATCAAGGTGAATTACACAACAGTCTTACATTTCATACCATCAAAAACAACAGTATTGTTGTTTTATATGTGTATGTTCTAGTATTCGAGACACCTCTCAAATAAAACTGTTTTTCTCAATTTCTAATATTTTGTAGAAAAATGCCCTATTATCATTTTTGATTGAAATGTGTAGCATTTGAAAATAACAATAAAATGTGTTAGAATAATCTCTATCTATGTGGATGGAGTTTAAAGGTGACAAGTTACACTCCATTGACCATACAATATTTATGAAATACTTAAATTAGCTATCATTTTTAATATATCTTCAGGAAATGGGGTGGATTACACTGCTTTCAGTGTGTTCAATTACCATAGAAGGCCCAGAATTTTTTGGCCACCAGAGCCATTGTCAAGTTTAAAATGAGTGGTCCTTGTCATACAACCCATCCCGTTCTGCTTCATTTGTGCTTGTTTTAATTAGTAACAATTTCATTATCCCATTCTATATTATGCAGTGACAGGATTATTTATGAGTAAATAGATGGGATGTGGAAGTGGCTGTACCCTGTTACTTGTTCATATACATCCATACAGTTATGCAGGGATCCAAAATTTAGTGAAAATGATGATAGGATGTGGAATAACTCATGCAGTACAACATACGCAACACAAGAATATTATAAGTATTTTACAGACAGTTTTGAAATTTTATACAAATATTTATTATTGTCCCAACAAAAGCACACACACATATATATATATATATATATATATACTCGTATATATAGAGTACAAAATTATATTACAAATGCTCCTACATGTTTCGGTGCCTCTGCACCATCTTCAGGTAGCTTATATATTGTGTTCGCTAAAGTTAAACACGCAGGAACATTTGTAATATAATTTTGTACTATATATATATGCATTTGTTGGTACAATAATAAATATTAAAATATAAATATGCACAGTATCAACATTAAAAAAAATTATACAAAATTTATTATATATAGCTGTTGGTAAGATTGTCGGCCATTTTTAAATATTATGATTTTATCAACAGAATAAAAGGAATGCATACTTACATAAAATTTTAATGCTGCTTTAAAATGAGCCTCATCATTCATCAGACTGATGGCTCTACATGATAAACTTGAAAATTCTGATGTTAGCATAGTATACGCTTTTTGAAACATGAAAGTTTGACAACTGGACTATGAAAATGGCATTCATTACTTGTCTTAATACCTCATACAGCTACATTTTATCGATTTTTTCTTCATTATTTACAATAAAGTTAATTAACAAAAATATTTATTCACTTCGAACAAATTAAATCTCTATGTAATTTCCTAAACAGACCTCTACATGAAGTTTTTTTTTTTTTAAGAATTAATATCTTTTTTACTGAAAGGCAAAAATTATTCCATATTTGATTATGGAGTGACAGTAAGCAAAATAAATTGCATGATGTTAAACATACATGTAATTACATAACAAGCTGCACATAATTTCAGAATCAATCCATATGATGCTTCCAGTTCAGGTGGTTATCAATTTGCAAACAAAGGAGTTTTGTATTTGCACTCTTCTACTTATTTTTTTGTCATAGCCAGTGCATAATTAATGGATACTGTGAAGAACTATTTGTTGTAAATTTAACCACTTGCAATATGAGGATACAAAAAATTACACAATGGGGAACTTAACAATTTTCATACAAAACTTACATTTATATTGCTAAAAATCAATTCAAACTAGGAATGTCTGAGTTAAGCAGTTGCTGTCTTAATCTTAAGCCCAGTAGTAACTTATCACCTGGTAAAATAAAGCTTAGAAATATACAATGGGAAGAAAAAAAATAACACAATAAGATGGAATGGGAAATTATACTAGTAAAAATTGTCATTATTCTACACAGTCAGCAAAGAATAAACAGTGTTCTCACAGCATTTCTGATTATTCACACAATCGAACCTTTTGTTGAATTGGCATGCAGTTGAGTGTGTTATGGGTGTTTCCTCAGTAATTCTGTAATGAGAAACATACTTATAAACAGCCACAATCACTCATTCAAAGTATCCATTAAATCTGTAACTAATAATTTAAATACCACAAAGCAATATGGTATTATGGCAAAATACAAAATGCTGCAGAAAGCTGCCAAATTCCATTGCAGAGTAGTGGTGAATTCTAGTCTAGAAGTCAAATCCAGTGAAAATTCAACAGCTTGACTAGCAGTACTGATGGGACCATTTAGTTTAATGGTGATTTATGTGCAAAGCACAGTTTGTAATCTCTAATTGATTTGTAAATATGCCTGTTTCCCTGTGCTAGTGGTTAAATAGCTGAGAAATTGTGTGGCATTGACACTATACAATGTCTACTGCTTATTCAGAGCAAAACACTACAGCATTAATACCCTGGAGAATAGAAAAATGTTTTTTATGCATCCAGTTTTGTGATCTGGTAACACAGCATTAGTGAGACCAAAACATTTGTCACTGAGAGGTAGATGTTTAAAGCTCTTGTCCAAATGTGAAACTTACTAGGCTCCTTGTAGTCACATGCAAAAATAAATCATTTTGTCTTCTTCTCTGGGAACATATCTGGATTATCACTCGTATGTTCATGTCAACCACTGACTTTCAGTTGACTTAAAAAACTGTTTTCAAAAGAAAATCTTCAATGCTACGTGAGAAATTGATAGGAACTATGTACATGAATGTTGCATAGACCTTAGTCACTGGGAAAATAGGACTAGCCTTTTACAACACTGACTTGACACTGCTTATGTTGAAGAAAATTACACACTTTATGGGGCCTTGCTGCTAGACAGAATTCTTTGTCTTTAATATGGGGACTGAATTTAAACATAGCTGGAATAAAAATAATAGCAGTAGTTCATGTAATAATATAGAATGGGAAGTGTTAAGAATTTTAAAAACAGAGTGCTAGATATGATCCTAAGCCCTATATTAAAAGTAAGATGACTAACACCTTTTGCTTCCAGGTTCATGTTTTTACAGAATTCACTCTTTTTATCCATCCCTATTGCATGCAAACATTTACAAGCTGACACAGCATGCCGAAGGTCAGATTTTTTTAATTCACCGATGCCTTGCAGGAGGTAGAAATGGTTTTGATATTTTCTGCATTTTCAAAACTCAGTGTCTGAGATTTGCATAGGAAGACAATGGCCACCAGTAAGAATCTGAAGGGTGCACAGAAGTTCTACCATTTACCAATGCTCCTTCTTTTTAGTAGGGTACGTGTTGCAGTATGAAGAACTCTGATAAAATGTTTGCCTTCCCATTGTTGAATATGGAGGTTGTGGTGACACTTATGTAGGTGGTGTCAGCTGTGGAGGTAGAGTGGCAGCATACCTGGGTCCATAAGTTTCCAAATACATAGGCAGCCCCATTCGAGATTTGACACACGTACAGCTTGAACCTGCAGAACCGCTTAGGAAGCATGTCCTCCAGCTGACAGGGCACCAGGTGTTGCAAGTGGACCACCCTTCTACTGAGTAATGGTGATTAGCCCCATAATAGTGCAGATTACTATGATGAGAAATGCTATGAAGGCGACCATGCCACCAACAATATTAATACTGATGATGAGGGTGTCATTTTTATTCAAGCTTGGCAGGCCTGCAGCTGGACCTGCTTTGTTGGCAGTTCCTGTGCCAGGTTTGCTATTGGATGAAGGCTTGTCTCTGCTTGGAGGTACAGACCAGATTGTGTCAGGTTCTGTCAGTGCTCCACCCACAGCTGCATCTTCAAGGTCTTGTCCAATTTCTCTAATGCTGACAGATTAGAAGGATGCCAGACACATCACGGTATCCCAGTCCAAGGGCATCCATATGCTTTCAACCCTGCTAGATTACTGACAGAAGTGAAGACATTCTTCTCAAAATGTACACACATTGTAAGAACATGTATCTGCAAAGAATGCAAACTTTCTAAACCATCCAGGTCACCCTGAAGAATATTTGTCACTGGGTTTACATACACATCTAAAACCTGTAGGTTCTTAAGCCACTGCCATATATGAGGCTTTTCACTCGGGCTAATATGTGAGATATCGAGTTCTAGTAATGCTGGGCATAATTACAGTGTCTGGTAGACTGCTGATGACTTACGTGACAGGTTGAGTCACTTTGAGAAAGCTGCACTATGTAAACTGTAGCTACTCTATGCCTAAAGTGCTGTACTGTGTAAGCTGTAGCTATTGTCTGTACCGTGTAACATGTAGCTACTGTATGCCTATAGAACTGCACTGTGCAACATGTAGCTATTGTGTGTCTATAGTACTGTACTGTATAACCTGTGACTTTTGTGTGCCTACAGGACTGCTTATTACACTGTCTGCATCAAAATAATACCAGAACTTTTACAAAATTTAATATTCTATTTCTAGACTCTGCTACCAGTACATTTTTTATTATTTTGTTTACTTCATAAGCTGGAGACAGTTCTGTCCACATTTCAGTACTATACCTTCTAATAATAGGACATAGAAAAATAATATCATAATAGAGATACTAACTCAATTAATGCAACCACTGGTTTACAAGTGATCATACTTATAAACTTATCAGTGTCAATTTGCATTGGAACTACTTATCAGCCATCATATATCACTGTGGCATTTAATAATCAGACTTTTTTTGCTTTTCCATTGTGTGGTTCATGGCTAGCTGTGATTTTGTCAAAGCTGCTCAATGGCAGCAGTCAGTCAGCACTTACAATAATTCTTTTAAGTTTACACTGGGAAGTTTAATGCTGTTTCATTCACTGTTATGCCCTACCATTTATAACATTTCCTGATTTGTGTGTTGTTTCGCGACCATTGGTCCCTCCATTGTGAGTTCCATTGAGGCTTCCTAGGGGAGGAGCATTAGCATTGAGATCTGCTGCAATAACAGGCAATGATGAGGCACTGTGGAAGTTGGTTTCTTCTAAGTCTTGCTGAAGCTTCACAAGAGATGGACATTGCATCACCACACCTTGGATGCTATGCAGAGTCTGCAAATAAAAAATGGTTTCCTGCTGAATTGACAGGCTTGAATTCATGAATTAATAAAAGAACTGTGTATGTCAAGTCACAGACCTAACATCCTATACTTTTGCAGTGAAAATTTTTCATACAACTTGCTTAAATTTGTCAGCTCTATCAACTGATCAGTATCATCCAGCCAAACTAAAAGATCTGTGCTGATGAAATGTATGTGTATGCCTTATGAAATGACTGTCAACTTTTCACTCCTTTCTCTAAAAGAGGTATATATAAAGGGTAGGTACTCTCAGAAGGTAGATCATATGTAAGGTGTTTGCCCTCCAGACACAGCAATTTTTTAAAATGTTTGTCTCCTTGTGTCATTTAACAATTGGTCTGTAATTTCCTCACTTGCACCATTTTAAAATTATTTGTACAGTTATGTACAGTATTTTGTTCATTCTTATCAATTATTATATGCAGTAATTTAATGAAGTTTGTAATTTATTTACAAAATTTAACAGAGTGTTTCAGAAGATGGATCTATTGGTGTCTTTCAGTAAAGAAGGTGGATATCCATGTACTCAGTTTGGTCCAACAGGAAGAATTACTCTCAATTTCTGGACAGTGTACATTAGTTCATCTACCTCTACATACACACCTAACCAATGGAAGATACCAGGAAAATTTTACAATCAAAATTGTGGGTAAGGCAATTAAGACCTAGATAAGATAAAGAATGAAGTCATAATTCATATAAATGAAACCAAGAACCAAACTCACAAAATAGTGATTCAGAAAAGCCACAAAATTAACAAAATGTACATCACAAGCCGACTGCTAGCTATGAGACGCTAGTTGCACATACATAAAAATATGAAAGCTAAGCATAAAGAATCTGTTCTATCCTACTGGCCTTCCCTGTTATTTGTTTAATTTGTTCCTGATCAGGCACGTAGCCAAAATGTTTGGCGTAAGGTGCCCAAATGAATTTTTGTCAAACAAGAATACCGGTACCAGCTAATTTGTGGTATTTCCTACACCTGCTGTTAGTTCCAAATTACAAGACTCCACCAATCTACTTATTATCAGAAGTGCATCAGTCCTGTATATAATACACAATCAATAGAGACAAACAAAATTGTGCCATATCTGTACCGCAGATAAGCTGTATGAGAATAACATTAGAATGACACTCCTACGGTAAATATGACAGATAGTCTGTTATGTGATCTAAACACATCTGTACTAGAATAAATCATATGCCAAGATTAAAGATTGGTTATTAAACAGGGACATTTTCATCTGTCTTCTCTGTAACACAGTGACACATGGTTCTTCAATTGTCATGCTACAGCAGAGGTTACCAAAGTGTAATCCATGAACCACCAATGGTTCAAGAGATTCATTCAGGTGGTCAGCAGAACAGGTACACCTGTCACATTAAAGACTTTTTCCATTTGCATTATAGTTGTTAAACACACGGCAGAAAACAATTCAATAGTCAGCCCAGACTCTCAGTAATTTTCACTATGCCACACAATTAATTCACATGAATCATACACGGTACTCGTACAAACAAAGACTAAAAATTTGTGTTCCTGTCACATGGTATTGCAACTCAGTCCTACTCCAAGACACCCTGCTCCTTTCCACCAGGCGAATGATGAGTCTTACCTCCAGTGCACTGTCAATTGCTTCATATTGTCGCCTCACTTCAGCAGCTGCCTGATGCCAATTTTCTGTTAACACCTGTTTGTTTGATGAATATTTTTGTCCCATTTCATCTAACTGCTGTTCTTTTTCTGCCAATTTTTCTTTCAGAAAGGGAACCTGAAAGTGTATGAATATATTCTATATATATATATATATGTGTGTGTGTGTGTGTGTATACACACACACACACACACACACGTGCATTTCTGTGACATTCTTTCAATTAACATAACGTGTAATTGTTTCACTTGAGGGTAATATTAAATTATACAAGAGGCAGGCACACAGGCAATATATATATATATATATATTGCCTGCTTGTTATTTGCCTGAATCAATGTCTACTAAACATTAATAGCAACTCATAATAAAATAAAGTTCCTTTTAATGTCACTGAAAGATTTTAACAGACCTAGTGGATACCTTAAATGACAAGTGTTAAGTCGTGGATTAATAAACAAGATGGAATACAACCCCTGACAATGTGTAAAATATTTGTAGACAAAGAAATATATTGTTTCTGATGATCCGATTACAGCAAATACAACTAAATAACATCAATTTCAAGCCAGCAACAGGGTTGGAAAACCTTGTTCAACACAAGCACCATATAAATTAAATGCATACTGGTCAAGAATTACAACTTTTCTATATTATATGACATTACCTCATCACGAGCAGTAATCAATCTAGCCAGTATTTCTGGTGATGGTAGCTGTCCTCTTTCTTGCCACTGTTGGAGAGCATATGCTGCTGCTTCTTCATGAGAACGCAGCTGCTGTTCTGTCTGCTTGCATATAGAGCTTAGGTTGTGCAGTTCTCTATTCAGCTTCTAAAAATGAAGAAGTCGAGAAAATTATTCATCACTGACATAAAAAGTGACCACTGGAATTGTGTATATGAACTTGACAGAATGTCCTACATCAGCTACAGTAAAAACATTGTCACAGTACAAACACCAAATCCTATCCACTTCATTGCACAGTTTTTCAGAAACTGACAGTCCCAGAGTTTTCATCCATAAGTTTGAAATTGTTTTGACATTTTGAACAGAAAATGAAAAAAACAATATATCCCACATGATAGCAACCTCAGATAATGCACATGTTTGATAACTGCTCCATGACAGATATGCCATGCTCAATGGTCATACCCTCTCCACCTGCAGATTCTCATAAAAGTACAGTGACAGTAAACCAAGTGCTCCACAGCAGTGGAAACACACTACTGAACAATTAAAATAGCATGAGGTATGGTTCATATATACCTGTAACTGTTTAAACATAATTTTACCAAGACAGAATAAAATGAGAAAAGCAGGGACAAAAATACAAATGAGCCACAACACCAGGATGAAGTCACCAAATACATGTATGATAACTGTATTTTTGCTAATGCATAAACTGATAATCAAATAATAATATATCATTTTGATGACTGAGAGAAACAAGATCTTTAGCTTCTCTTACCTCAGTTTGATCTTGGTACTGATGTAATTCTTCCTTCCTATTTTTCAATTCTTGAATACGTCGCTGCAATTGAAGGTGCACATCCTGTACTTGTCCATGTAATCTTGCCCCAACTCGTTCCCAGTTTCTCACTTCTTCCTGAATTTCTCGTCGGCTTTCTTGCTCTCGCCTCACTTGTTCTGCTAGCTGCATTCTGCACAAGAAGATAATCCTTTTTATTTATTCTGTTACAATCAAATGGGGTCAGACATATGTATTTAATAATAATTACACATATTACAACAACAAGCCTATTTCAGGGCTTTTTTTTACAATGTTGTTGTACATTTGACTATCATAGAATATTGAAATAGTGGTTACATTTACTAGGGTTCAAATGTAATCTACTTTTTTTTTCACGTTCTTGTTTTTATTCATTTACAACAGTGGAATACAACAACTAGCAATTATCACTTTTGAATTACCATAACTGACACACACTAAGGGGAAAAATTATATGAATTCTCTGCCTTTCAAAACCGACAATTTTAAAATGAGGTAAGTGCAAAGCTACAGGTTAACTTCTACACAAGAAATTTTCAAAATGTTTTTAAAGAACTGGAGAATAGCTATGTATCTTCAGACATGTTGTAACGGAAGATAAGTTAGAACATAGTACATGTTTAGGAAAAAACACCAAACAGAGTACACAGGAACATTAAACCCTATAAGAATGTACTCATACTCAGGCAAATACAGATAAATCCTATTTTCTTGGTATGTCAATGGTAGTGCTCTTGTAGACAGAAACACAACACAGTATTCACAAACCCAAGCAATCAGAAAGGTGTTAAAATGCATAAGGCATCACCAGCCTTCCACTAGTTATATGTTATTCTTACAGAATGAATCATGCACTTTCTATTCTTCCTGCACACTTAGAACTGTAATTCCAAACAGTTCTTTCCCTGCCTGTTTATTCAGCATAATATAGGATGGTTTTGTCCCTCGTGTCATGCAAAAGTGCACCACTAATTTATGCCTTGATAAGTGACAAGCTAAGTTCAAATTACTTGCAAGAGTTGTTATTTTCATTATTTCTCTTTCTGTCATTAACTGTCATTTTACCTATCCCACGTCAATAAAATTTGTCACATGGAAGAACCTTCGTTAATTATTTTGTATTATCCCAGGTTTCTGTTGCAATATCACAGTATGATGCATTTTCTCATTCATCTTATGGAACAGTAGTGAGAGAGTTGGTAACTCTATAAAATCTTGAACATTTCACTGATATACTGCATATAAATAACACCTATATGATAAACCAAGCAGGTATACGACAGTGATTTGTGAAACTCCTGTCAAGAAATGGTTGCAGGAAGGTTTTGATCAAAGTAAATAACACACTCCTGATGGACAGGAAACATAAAATTTGAAGATGTGCAGTACAACAGCAGAAAGGCTAGGGTTAACACTGCAGAAAATTGAAATATTAAAACAACTAAAGAGATAAAATGACAAATTTCATGCAGTCATTTTCCTTTGACATGTATTCTACTATTACTATTAATAGCAGTACAATTAATCTGCAAGGTGGGTAGTGATATGTTCAAAGAACTAGATCACAAATCCTGCCATATGGCTTCAGTGGGGAAACATATCAAATTCACTGTCTTTGTAAGTTAACTACAATAAAAAGTTATTAACAGCATGTAATTCATTGGCAATGTAAATAAAGAACTAAGTTTACCTTTCGTCATGTAGTTCATCCACACAAGTGTCATTCTCCAGCTGGATGATCCGCAGTACCTTGAGCAATTTGGTGAGTAAATTGTCTACATCAATAATTTGATCCACAAGAGTTATAGCAGGGGAGCAGTCTTCTAGTGCTGGCAAGAGGTCCAAACTGGAACCGTCATAATCACCTGCTATGAGGTTATCAGTACAGCAGCTACCATCATCTTGCTCCAGCTCGACCTGTTGTCGATTCAGGATAGCTCGTGATAAATTTTGTAAAGATTCGCTGTTAACAAGACAAGTATTTGCAACACTTCCAGGACTGCTAAGAGGATTTGAGCATGTGTCTTCACTGTTCTGTTCCACCCTTTTATTCAGATCTTTTACATCTTCTTCCACCTCTGTAAATTAACAGAAAGATATTTACAAGGATTTGTATTTTAACGCTAAATGAAGTAGGATAGTTACAATCAAGATCATGTCTTTTAACTCGGACATTATATACATTAAATAATAATATATTTTTTTAAAAATACTCTCATGTGTATACACTTACAGGTACTCCATGCACCTTGTCCTTATTCACATTATGTATTTCAATACAACCTGATACTCTTATGCTCTTATGTACCTCCACGTGCATCTTCAATTTCCTGAACAGTGCCTTCATTTTTCAATGCTGCTCGTTTTCCTGCACCTCCAACTGCTGCATTCATTATGGCACTGATTACAGCTGACACAAAAGTAGCCCCTCGTTTGGGGGATGGTGTATGTTGTGCATCAAAGGATGGCTGTTCTGAGGGTCGATTAACATGTGTCCTCTCTGGGCTTGCTTCAACACTACTATTACTCTTACTGTAGGCTTCATTGTGAAATATTACATCCTGCAAAATATGACAAAGAAAATAATTTAACATCACAGTTTTTTAATCTGTTCCATGCCCATAACACATGTCTTCTCTTGTGAACCCATCTGCAGGCCTACATTCAACTAGAACCTGCATTTCTGGAAGTAGTTACGATTCTTTTGTAATAACTGTGGTGATGAGTGAGAGTTACTGTGATGATATTGTGTTTAAACTAAGTGTATACAAACACTAGTGAATTATTATCTATATATGTGAGTTCAAGTGTTTTGTAATTATTTTTATGGAAAGTAAGTTTTAAAACACAGTCATTAGTCACTGTGTAGGTTACACAACCATTTCAGCTATCTCACCACAAGTTGTTACTAAGCTCTACTACTCAGAAGTTACTTGCTCTTTAAATTTCCACTTTTGTGTTGTTGGAAGATGCAGTGATAAAAATTATGCTTTTCTAATGGGCTAAACTCAGAAGGAACTTTTTCTTTCTATACGCATGACTATAAAAACCGATCTACCTTCCAAAACACTGTCTTTGAGAAAAATCAAGGCATGTTCATTGTAACATGCCTTTGTCAAAAACATATGATCTCAGCCAATTTCTGCAAAACCTAAGTGGTTTAGGGCACAGTTCATCACAAAAACTTATCTCCATTGTCAACAAAGAACTGAAGGGGATAAGGGAAGAAGTAGTCTAACCACAAAATTTGCAATGAGACAAAATTCAAGTGGAAACAGCAATGTTAATGTAGTTCACAGGTCTGAGAATGTGAATCAGAAGAGGTGCCTGTGGAGGCTTCAAAGAATGATATTGCTCATGAAAATAAATACATATAGCCTGAATAAACTGTGCAAGGAATAATGGTCTATTTTGAGGTACAGTGCTCCAATACCACTAAAGAACCTGACCTCTAGAAGAACACTCCTGTGTGTTATATGACATTCTCTGCCACATAGAATAGTACTGATTAATAGTTTATGAGAGAAGACACAAAGAAAGTGTGACACCACAGTGAAGTGTGAAATATCACATACAGAATTCTCACAGATTACAAGACTATGTACCAGCTGGTGTTAAAAAAAAAAGTCTGTGATTCTGCAAAGGCCTTTAGAACATATTTAGGCTGCCCTACTAATGACCAATGATAGCAAATTATGATTTTGGGATGGTTTACAGACAGTTAAGAAGTTATTCTAGTTGCATGTACAACATAACTTTTTAATATACATCAATTCCAAAGAAATCTCACATCCCTTTCAAGATACATGACGATAAAAAGGGACTCAGGCCTACACAATGGGAAAAACCTTCAAAGTTTTAAGAACTATATACTAGCTTAATAAAATGAAATGTATAATATAGACTATATTAATTTGTATTCCATTCACTCTCACTTTTTTAAAATAATATTGACACTTGACCCTGGGCATTTACATTAAAAATGTAATTTTTCTTACAAATGTGTTTCATGCCTTACAAACTAGGTATCAGGGTATTAAAGAAATATTTTTAATGCTTTGGGGAAAAACATTTCTTATTATTAATATTACAAATTAGTTGAATAGGATAAAGATGTGATGTAAGACCAATTCTTAGAAATATCAGTAAGGTACTTGAAGGACATTCTTACACACAGAACAGCTAGACAAACTCAAAACCCCCAGACAAAAAACACACACACAAACACACAATACTAAATTTAAAGTACTACAATGTTTATATGCAGCAGTTTATGGTTATATATTATGATGCCACAGTGTTCAGGTTTATACTAGTTTAAAAGTGTTTTGAGAACAAAACTACAGTGTTTGAAAGACATTAAAGCCAAGCAGAAGTTTGCCCTAATCAATGACTAACTCTATAAACACATACATGTTACCAATCAGATTTAAATTCAGTGCTGTATGACTTACCTACTAACACAGACTGGCTTCAATTTGTCTTCCAATGCAAAGATATGGCAATTAATAAAACATTAGTAACAATTCTTGGCATGTGTCATAGATTATTTTTCTGCTTGACTTGTAAAAAGAACTGTAATATGTTCCTCTAAAGGTCTGTGACAATCCATTCATTATACTAATATTATGTCAGACATTGTTCATTGTCAGAGGTGTACCTTACACTCAAAAGCTGGTTCTGCTTCCATCATAAGATAAAAGTAATGCTATAAATCCCATTCTGCTGGATTTATCAGATGTCATGGATTGAATAGTATAGGTTTTAAAATATTACCTTTACCAAAGAACTGAAACAGAACCATCTTCTGAACAGTGCACATATCAAACATTTCTCAATGGACAACACCCAACACAGTATTGGTATAATCTGTAACATACAACAGCAGGCAATTATAAAGAAAACAATAAATAAGCTACAAAAAGTATACCTAGTTAAGGATATGATATACAAGACTGCAGAACTACAGGTACTTGTAGAGGAGAGGTTCATGCTGATTTACTGGTTACAGCTTTTATAAAATTTGGTGAATGTCAGCTGTAAGAGAACTGTCTATTTCTACCATGATATTGATTACAGCCCCTTTGCTTCAATCAAAGTATATAACAGAATATTAAAATATGCTAATATCTGAATGATTTTTAAAATATATTACCACTCACCAGAAAGAATGAAAGTTTATTATTAATATGAAAGTAATGGCAATTTTTCTGTCTGTGGCTCTTTAAAGTCACTGTGACAAGCTTGTTAGAACAGCAGTTTGAAAAGTATAGTTCACTTGAGATATACAATGTACTCATAAAAGGATTACACAGAACATTATGTTAAGTATAAATTAGAGAGAAATTACTTGCTTCTGTAAGACAGTCTGTTTTATCAACAGTGCAATCTGGGAACCAAAACTAATTTTGGAAGTGTATGTGTGTGTTACTTAATAATGCGGTCAACTGTTAAAATTATATGGCTTTGAGTGTCTGGAAAGGTTACGGCCATAATATTTTCAAAATCTTATAGTGTACTATCTGCATGGAATCCAAGGGTTGTAACATTTTATAGTACAACTAAACCATACTCCTATGAATCTTCCTTATGTATTATGTTCCCTCAGTCACCATTTTTTACATCTATTCCACTATGTCGTTTATTAAAAGCCCATGTCAAACACAATGTAGGTAATCTAACAATGATTTCTCAAGGTAAAAGCAAAAAAAAAAAAAAAAAAAAAGAAGCATTTTTTTTTATTAAATGAAAAAAAGGGGTAAAA
>Ga0131853_10012581_pt1 | contig 15511 bp, 19 predicted proteins | sample TergutLab28metaG_FD_92764 | JGI IMG/M metagenome (GOLD analysis project Ga0131853, IMG submission 92764) | Labiotermes labralis P1 segment gut microbial communities from Petit-Saut dam, French Guiana - Lab288 P1 (version 2) (version 2) | ecosystem: Host-associated > Arthropoda: Insects >...
GGTACCACCAGTTTAACATTCAACAATTCTACGTTCTGCCCACACAGTGTATTTATGTGTTTTGTGTGGATCAGAGAACAAACAGCGATTACTTCCGTATACACCATTAACTGATGGGATTTTATAACAGAGTTTTACCCTTTAAAACCCAGTGGTTACTATAGGTACCACCAGTTTAACATTCAACAATTCTACGTTCTGCCCACACAGTGTATTTATGTGTTTTGTATGGATCTCAGAACAAACAGCGATTATTGCACTATACAGCATTAACTGACTGATTTGTATAATCCAAACGGAGTGTGTTTACTACGCGATATGGACTGGGCAAAATGTAGTTCAAAACATTGTTAGTCTTTGAAAGTGAATGTGAAATACGCCATCGCCACCATGCATGCTAATATTTCAGAGAGTTCTTTCTATGAGTAGAACATACCGGGTTCTCCACCTTCTTGTCCGTGGGGTACTGCTCCAAGAAGACGAACTCCTCGTCCAACTCTTGTGCCACCTCCACAGGCACTTCCTCCCCATCTGTCCTTATACTCGTATCACTGTCACCTGCACAGCAGTGCATGCAGCTCTTCCAGCCCATTGTTTTCACATCACTGAGGCACTGACAGTCTCTCCGGAACGGAGATCGAACCAGAGTGCGCCTGCGTGTGTTGCGTTGCTGGTTGTTACCACAATATTTTTAGGTATGCGGCCACGTAGTGGGCCTAGTGCGTGCTAATTTGAGTCAGGTGAGTGTTAAAATTACGGAATTAAGCACGGCCATGACAGTCTGTTCGCGACTAAGTGACAGTGTAGATCTGCAGGTGTCCGCGAAGGGAAGACTTTTTTTAGGGCGCAACAGCCCTTAGTGGGCCAGGGCCTCGTTATTATCAAGGCTTCGCGATCACACTCAGATTCACCACATTCGGTAGGACTCATCTGGACTAGTGATCAGCCCGACGCAGAGAAAGGAGGACATAAAGAAATATACAAGTCTCTTTGTGTTTAATTACATGCGACGTAATGAATATGTATGCAGAAGCGGAGGCATGGCGCCATATATTAACCTCCGCACAATATTGAGCTGTTACTGGGGGGCGGGGGGGCTATTCTTGCTGTGTAATGCGATGGGGGCGTGACGATGACTACACACCTCCAGACAGTGTCAAGGTTAAGAATGTGTGGAGATATGTCTCCACTGTCCCACGTGCTTGCATGGCTTGGTGATTAATTATAGAGGCAACTTCACGCTTTAATTCAATACTATAAGGTTTTGACGGTGCTGCATAACATACAGATGCAGTCTTCTTCTCTTAGACTTTGTACCGATCGTGTAACATATATATATATATATAAACATTAAAACACTATGTTTCGAAATCCGCCTGTCCTTCCGCCCTCAGGCAAGAAGCACCTAACCTGTTGGACCCCTTAGATCATGCTACTCTCTGTCACTTAGCTTGGTCTAAGGCAGTGTTTCTCAACCTTTGTGAGACCGCGGCCCGGTAAATTCTTTTTTTATAAGACGAGGGCCCGGTCCCAACAAATTTACTCGTAAATACCTTTCCATTTTTTTAAGTTCATACATTAAACTAACATAAGTATTAATAATTATGGCATAATCATAAACAGTATTAGTACACTTATGTATACGGTGTGGCATGTCGACAAATATAAAATTACATTTAAATTAGTTATCAATCACTGGACTAATGAAATCTTGTAGTATATTGTAGTTTCCTCAGGCCAACGTCTGGGTCTGAGTTTTTCGATACATTCACGAATATTGTTCTCCTCAGAATACTTCCACTATAAAACATTTATTCATGAAAATTGCTTAGAAAACTAAAATGACAAATTCCAGGAGAACCTCTCGCGTCCCGGTGTAATTGATGCCAGGGCCCGGTAGCGGGCCGCGGCCCGGCGGTTGAGAAACACTGATCTAGGGGTCCAACAGAGTAGGTGCTTCTTGCCTGAAGGCGGAAGCAGGACCGGGTCCCGAAACGCAGTGTTTTAGTGTTTATATATGTTGTACATTGAACAAAGTCCAAGAGAATATGACTGTACGTGTATGTAAACTTCACTCTGTATAAAAGGATGTCTGGGAAACACAACTACTGCACGTTGATCATATACGAACATACCGATATTGGCAAAACATTTTGTTTAATAGCGTAGGAGTTTTCGATGACGTAAGAACGATTGATTACCAGGGCAAATTAAGACCTTGACTTATGAAGTGAGATAAGATGCACACTAATTTTAAAACCTACTGCTTGCTTGATGCGCCAACAGGTTTAACATTCAAGAATTTTACATTCTGCCATACTGTATGCGCGTGTTTTATATTTATCTCAAAACGAATAGAATTTCGTCCCATACAACATAAAATGATTGATTTTTATAACCGAGATGAAAAGTGTTTATTGCGAGGTACAAACTGGGTCTTTAAATAAAGCAGTCTACGCGTCGTCTTTAAAGGATTAATTTAGCTGTAGAGTAACCAGGAATTCCTGCTTTCAGAATCTCATTTTTATATAGACACATAAACTGACACGTGATGTTGTGACCTACCTAAGCTGTCGTGGAGAAAGCAAACGACATGGTCTGACATAGATCAATAAATGCTTGCCAACCTCGTGATTCAAAAGCAGCAATGTGATGCACATAGTCGAAGTTTAAGAGACCTGTATGTTTAAACGACCTGCAGATAAGAGGGCACGTCAGGTCGTCTGAAGGGTAGGAAACGTTCCATTGTAAGCTTCAAGGCGAACGTGGAACAGCTTTGTGTTACGGCACTTAGCGCCGTTTAACATGCAACTGCACCACGTTATCAGTTAAATTTGGTCAGAATTTCTCTTTACCTGTACTCATTAGCTTCAGCACATCAGCATAATGCAAACTATTAATATGACCTCAGTAGCCTAACCCATCAATCATTTTGATTTCTTGGACACATTTTTTAGTACGGGTTATGTTAAAAAGCCTCAAGGGATATTATCAACATTACAATAAAAGTTTTTTTTTATAATTACATGAAGAATAAATAGTCATAGTATTGGAAACTTATGCTCCAAATACAAATATTTTAACATTTTTAACCTATCCGTGAGTTACTGGATTTAACACAATGCACCCCGAAAGTCTGACTTGTCCCTGAATGACTGTGTGTTTAAAACTCTGATAACCCTACTCTGTCACTCCAAGTACTACATGTAACAACGACAAATTTGCTACCTACAAGTAGCTACACCGTTCGGACATTTCTGACTTGTTAGATTAATTACCGCATTTAAAACCAACTGCGAATTCTAATCCGTCACTGAATTCTCAGACGTAGCAGAAGCCTCTGTGATGTACTATATGAGTCACTACTATTCTTGACCTGAGGTGCGTGCTTCACATCTCTAACCTGTCAATGAGTCACTGGGTTTATAAGCTGTCACTGAATTGTTGTATGTATAGGCCTATAGTTAGAAGCCCAACACAAGTTGCTGGATGTTGCACTAACCATTATAAAACGCCGAATTCTGTGACGTTTTGTTTGCACCAAACGTAATACCAGACATTCTAATACGGTCACCACACTGTATGATACGCCTAAATATTGTGTACAATTAAACGTTGTATTTGTTTGAGTGATATCTCCTTTTGCTTTCTGTTTCACCTTTTTCAACCACTGACTTTTTAACTACTAGTCACTGTTGCGGAAGTGGGTGTAACCACTATGCTCAAGCACTGTACAGCGAATGCCACTAGTCACCGCAGATCGTCATGCTAGTCACTCTACCGCATAGACCGTACAATGCAGTACCTGCACCGCGACTGCGCTGACCGGTTTGCGATGTATGTTATTCGGGCAACGCATGCTAATGCCAACCGCAAGAACTGGTGTCCTTCCGCTACTGATTCACAAACAAAAGACGTCCTCGCGCTCTTTGAATCACAGTCAGCACCACTCGAACGAGCGGCGTCCAACGTGCGGCCCGCGTATCCTGACTAGTGACATAAAACGTTGGACTGATATGCTTACACAACCGGTTTTTTGCCATTAAAACCCTCTACATTGCTAATCAGCTCCTCCAGTTTGTAAATATAATTAAAAGCCGTGTTCTAGAAATAACACTGTGCCATCGCAAAATGGAATTCCAAGCTTAGTATTTAGCTAATGCAGTGTTTACCGAATGGGGATCTGCGGAGTCTCGCAACAAAACTGTATTACAGCGTACAAATTATTATTTATATAGGGCTATATATGGTTATACTTACTCCATGGAGCAGAGTCCTTCTTGAGAAGCTAACCGGTTTGCAGCTAGTCAAGAAATTACCCACATTTTATGGAACCTGGAGCTTCATTGCCGCATTCACAAGCTCCCGCCACCTGTCCCTATCCTGAGCCAGCTCGATCCAATCCATACCCCCATATCCCACTTCCTGAAGATCCATTTTAATATTACCCTCCCATCTGCTCCTGGGTCTCCCCAGTGGTCTCCTTCCCTCAGGTTCCCCCACCAAAACCCTGTATACTCCTCTCTCCTCCCCCGTATGTGCCACATGCCCCGCCCATCTCATTCTTCTTGATTGTATCACTCGCATAGTATTGGGTGAGCAGTACAGTTCATTAAGTTCCTCATTATGTAGCTTCCTCCACTCCCCTATTACCTCATCCCTCATAGGCCCAAATATTCTCCTCAAGACCCTATTCTCAGACACCCTCAGCCTACGTTCCTCCCTCATTGTTAGCGACCAAGTTTCACACCCATATAAAACAACTGGCAAAATTATAGTTCTATATATCTTAATCTTTAAATTTTTGGATAGCAAACTGGAAGACAAAAGATTCTGCACAGAATAATAACAAGCATTCCCTGACTTCAATTTGCTCTTAATTTCTTCCTGAATAAAATTTTTATTAAAGTTGTTCCAAAATATTTTAACTCTTCCACTCTTTCACAGGAACTATTATCAATTTTCATACTGTGACTTTGTCCTGCATTCTTATCTTGAGACATGACCATGTATTTAGTTTTACCTGCATTTGCTTCTAGTCCAATCTCCTTACTAGCCACTTTCAAAGCTTCTGCATTTTCCTTTACAGTATGTATGCTTCCTCCCTAGATATTAACATCATCAGCATAAGCCAGAAGCTGGCCTGTACCATTTAATTTCAAGCCATCTTGATTTACCTGATCCCTCCCAATGGTGTATTCTAAAGCAAAGTTGAAAAGTAATGGCGATAGAGCATCTTGTTTCAAACCATTCCTAATAGGAAACGTGTCTTCCCAAACTCTGCTATATGTTTCAGTCAGACACATTTTTATTAGCCTTACCCGTTTCATGGGGATACCAAACTCAACGAGAATATTATATAAGAACTCCCTCCTAACTGAATCATAAGCTTTCTTGAAGCCTATAAAGAGCTGATGCACTGCTTCAATATATTCCCATTTTCTTTAAAAGTATTTGACAAATGCAGAATATATGATCAGTAGTTGACCTGCTATGTCGAATTCCACATTGATGATCCCCAATAACTTCCTCTGTGTACGGAGTTAACCTTGATATGGATAAAATTTTGTACTTTCCTGGTAAAAGGGATATGCCCGTATTATTACACAATCTGTTTTATCGCCCTTCATATAGATAGGTACTGTATTCGACTCCTTCCACTCCTCAGGCAATTCCTCCTTATTCAAAATAGAAATAATAAGTTCATGGATCTCATAGCAAATTTGTCTTACCCCCTGCTTTAATCAATTTTGCTGGTATTTGATCAGTACCTGGTGATTTGTGACTTTTCAGCTTTTCAATAGCCAACTCAACCTCAGAGCACTTGACTCAGGTACTAGTGGTTCTGCTGTTTGTATTTCTGTCTGCCTAACATCATTAACCCCTTGTACATTTAATGTATGGAAGAAATAGTTCCTCCACCTAGCCAAAATACTGTGGGAGCCTGCAACCAAATCACTTTTGTCATCCTTCACTATATTAGTTCTAGGCTGGTAACCCTTCTTAAAGTCATTGATGTCCCTATACAAGTATCTAATATTTTTTATCTTATGGTTAGTTTCAAGTTCCTCAATTTTAGCTTTCAAATATGCCTTCTTTTTGTTCCTGAACTGTGTGCTAGCATCATGTCTTACATTGTTCAGATTATCTACATTGCATTGGCTTGGGTCATGTATCCACTGCATTTTAGCCTGCTTCCTTTGATCTAAAAAAACCTAAAAATTGTTCATGAAATCATGGTTATGCTGCTTCAATTCTTGCAGACCTAGGCTCTCTCTAGTTGAGGTTTTCGTGTTCTCTTTTATGTTCTCCCAAGCCCTATTTATGTCGCCGTCATCACTTAAGTTCACCAAAGCTGTGAACCTGTTTGTAATATCAATCTGATACTGTTTTCTAACCTCCAGCTCATTTAGCTTCCTCAGATTAAATCTTTCCCCATCAAACTTCTGTGCTGCTTCTTTATTTACAGGCAATCATTCCCTAACTTTTGCAACCACCGGATAGTGATCAGTATCACAGTCAGCTCCCCTGAAACTTTGTACATCTAGTAAACTCAAATGCCATCCCTTATATATCAACATGTGATCAATCTGATTGTGAGTCTTCCCATCAGGAGAGGTCCAGGTGTACTTATGAATGTTTCAGTATGGGAACATCGTGCTCTTAACAACTAAATTTTTTGATGTGGCAAAGTTTACTATTCTAACACCATTATCATTAATATCCTGATGTAGACTGTCATTACCAGTTGTCGGTTTGAAAATATTCTGTCTCCCCACTTTTGCATTAAAATCTCCTAATAGAATTTTCATATGGTACTTAGGAAAATGGGGACCGCGGTAGCGCAGTGGTTAAGGTACTGTGCTACAAATCGGAAGGTCGCTGGTTCGATCCCAGTGGTGTCAGTGGACTTTTCATTGATATAAAATCCTTCCGATCGCACTATGACCCTGGGGTCGACTCAGCTTCTAACAGAAATGAGTACCAGGAGTACTTCCTGGGGGTAAAAAGCGGTCGGTGCGTAAGGCTGACAACCTACCACCATCCTGTGCCGTTGTCACGAAATTTGGGAGCCTTAACTTCCTGGAACCCTCTGGGCCTGTCCAGGCCCGTAATGGGACTGCTTTACCTTTTTACTTAGGAAAATGGTCAAAAACCTGATCTAATTCCTCATAAAAAACTGTCTTTTGAATCATCAGTTTTCTCCTCACTTGGTGCATGCACATTTAGAACAATAATATTACACCAACGACCTCTCAGAACTATATATGACACCCTATCGCTAACAACTCTACTCTCTTAACTGCTGATACGATTCTGTGGTGTACAAAGAATCCTGTTCCCAATTGATGATTCTCACTTCCTCTTCCATAGAAAAAAATTATAATCCCCTGCTCTTACTGTGCCTTCTCTGTCCCACCTAACCTCCTCCGCACCCACTAAATCTAATTTATATCTAGCCAATTCCCTGGCTGCTGCTGTAAATGAACCTGCCATATGCAGGCTCCTAACATTCCAAATACCAAATCTCATGTCTCTCTTTCGTTGCTTAGGTCATACCAAAGTATCAGTCCAGGTCGGAGGCTTTGTCTGTGAATATTTCGTAACACAATACGTTTCAACAGGGAGGAGTTGTTAGCACCTCGCTCAACCCCCCAGCTGAAGGACCACCCCTTGTCGACTGTCCGCGACTGCTTATTCAGTATAGTCGCAGCTACCCTCCATATCGGAGGCCGTTCCTCCCAACTAGAAGACGCGCCATGCCGTAGTGGCAGGAACCCACTTGTCACATGGATATATGGTCACACTACCATTATAAACTTCAATTAAAATAATTTTCATTTCCATCTGGGATTTGTGGTGGACAAGGTGGCACTGGGACAGGTTTATTCTCCAAGACGTTTGGTTGTCCTGTGTCACTATCATTCTACCCGTGCTTCATACTTATTTATTCGTCTGTCACCGACGCTATATTATCTCTGCAACTAACGGCGTCATTAAACAGCATACTTAAAAATCGTTTATACTTGGCAACGATTCACTATTTCGAATATTTTGAATTGCTTCAATACTGAAACAAATACAATAACTACATTTTAAAAAGTATTTTATATTCTAGTTGTTGTAAGAGTGCTTTGTAACGAGAAGAGTGAGAGCGCTCATGTGATGTAAATCTAGACATAGATGGGAAAATAATGTTAAACTGGAGCTTAAAGAAAGTGACGGGGGCGTGGACTGGATTAATCTGGCCAAGGTAGGGACATGTGGTGGGTTTCTGTGAATACGGTAATGGACCTTCAGCTTACATAAAATGCGGGGGACTTTCTTGAATGTCTTTTCACGGAGGACTCAGTTCCACTGAGTTAATAGCATCGGCAGACGACTTGTTACTTTGATACCACAGCAGCAGGGATAATTGGGTTAGTAAACACTGGGCGGTATACAGTGCAGCGTTGCGGGAAAGACTGTAGCCTGCCACTGTTACGTTTTGATAAACAGGAAATGTGTGTCGCTTTTATTGTGTACAAAGCAACTTATCTAGAGGAACTCGCTGCTAGTGGAACTTCAAGGAAAAAGTCGTTTCCTGGTGACATCTTTTGTGAGGTGAACGCCTTTGAAGTGAAACGGATCGTGAGCGTGCTGCACCAATGTACTAACGTGCTGCACTAACATATTCACGAGCTGTACATACATATTAACGCGCTGTAAAACACATTTACGTGCTGCACTAACATATTAATGCGCTGTACAAACATATTAACGTGCTACACTAACATATTAACGCGCTGTAAAACACATTTACGTGCTGCACTAACATATTAATGCGCTGTACAAACATATTAACGTGCTACACTAACATATTAACGCGCTTACAAACATATTTACGTGCTGCACTAACATATTAATGCGCTGTACAAACGTATTCACGCGCTGCACTAACATACTAACTCGCTGTAAAACATATTAACGTGCTACACTAACATATTAACGCGCTGCACAAACATATTAACGTGCTGCACTAACATGTTAACGCGCTGCACAAACATATTAATGTGCTGCACTAACATGTTAACGCGCTGCACAGACATATTAACGTGCTGCACAAACATATCCACGCGCTGCACAAACATATTAACGTGCTGCACTAACATGTTAACGCGCTGCACAAACATATTAACGTGCTGCACTAACATGTTAACGCGCTGCACAGACATATTAATGTGCTGCACAAACATATCCACGCGCTGCACAAACATATGAACGTGCTACACGAACATAGCAGCGAAAGCATTCTCAGGAACTTCTAATCTTACATATCTGTTTCCTAATCTACCATCCTACCAGAAAATTGTCAGACCTTGGAAGATAATTTGTTCAAATAATTCAGTAACTCCCAAATGGGTTTTATTCAAGTGCTGGATATTTTCACAAGAGGAATATCGATAACTGAATGTTTCCTAATTATTTTGCTATTGGCACAGGTCGTGTTCCAGTGCAGAGGCAAATGGAGGTAAATGAATTAGAAAATAATGAAAATACAAGATACTTTCACAGAGGGATATTTATTTATTTATTCATCCATTCATTCATTCCTGGCTTCTAGTGTTCAGACGCAGAGCAATTGAAGGGAGCATTTTCAGGGGGAAAAAAATGCGTCTTATGAAGCGGGAAATACCGTACTTGTTCTACGAATACTTCACCCTTCACCTTTTCCAGGCTTGTTCGCAAAACTGTGAAAAGGGGCTATTAGCTTCTTCGTGTCTGTCTGTCCGCATGGAACAATTCGGGTCCCAATGTACGGATTATCATGAATTCTGACATTTGAGTATTTTTCGAAAATCTGTCGAGAAAATTAAAGTTTCATTAAAATCTGACAAGAACAACGTGTCCTTTACATGAATACGTACGCACATTTATGATAATATCTCGCTGAATTCATGTTAGAATGCAAAATATTTAAGACGAAAGCTGTAGAGAAAATCAAAACACACATTTTATATTCAATAACTTTTCACGAAAAACGTGCCGTTTATGAGATAAAGTGCAAAAATATGGTAGACCCGGACAGGCCGCGTATGCGATTTGCATGCTGGATGCCTAAGGCTACAGGCACATACTTAGAATATGTAATACCCATTGCTTTTCCACGGCAACAATGGCTCCGCGAACGCGCACGTGTATTCGTATACGTACATGACCTCTCTTGTTCAAAAATATATTGACTAAATGTTTTTAAATAACCAGATTCTGGAACATAACGTCCCCGTCGGTCTCATCTAAACAATCGTAAAAAAAACCCTACGTTTAACAATCGCACACATTCAAATACGGTCTTGGTCACAGTATGGTATGTGGCATAGGCCACCACGTACTCACCATTTTCCGTGCTGCTCCAACCAGCACACAGTCCCAACTGACGCCACCAAGTCAGCAGCCATGTAAGACAGAACACACAACTGCTGTCTCTCGTTATCTATCACGTATGATACTGTTAATATATTCTTATTAAGAGCTGAGGTCATCGGTTTATGATACCACCCACTGGGATTAATTGATTTGCATTTGGATTCCAGCGTCTAATCCTTCTTATATTCTGCCTAGAGACTCCCAAAGCCGGATCAGGTCCAACGGACTTTATAGCAGAACCGTCTCTTGCGAGCTTTTTGGCGATTTCGTTTCCTCGTACCCTATTATGTCCAGGGACGTAATACAGTCCCACAGCATGCTGGGTAGAGATACCGACTGGGATATGGAGGTAACCAATTATGGGAAGAACATTCTGCCTTCATATTCTACCTTGAATATGGAGGCAGTACATTTCTCCGAAACGTTGGTAGCCACCTACCCGCCTTTTCACAATTGTGAAACCCACAACCTCTGCTACAACGCGAAAGTTCCCTTCGAGTTAAAGAAAATCGCGTAACAAAAATACTAGGGCTGATTGGAGAAATGGGGGTGCTGAAATCGCGTACCAACAGCGTTCACTTATTCATCATTTGCTTTATGTCGAATTCCAATAATAGGGAGAACTGATGTACATTAAACACAGCCTTCTCGGAACGGATAGGCTGTCCACCCCCCGACTCAGACCGAAGTTTCACTTGCCCATATTTACAGCCAATCCTGCCACCCCTACATCAAATTTATTTCTTGAGATAATGGGGTACACCCTAGGCTATGGTCTGGAAGGACCGGAGTTCGAATTCCAGCAAAAGCAAGGTATTTTTCTCTTCTCCTAACGTCCAAATCGCCTACGGGTCCCGCCCAACCTCCCCCTCTTTAATGGGTATCGGGGGTAAACCGGCCGGGGCGTGAAGTTTACCACACGTCTCCAACTAGCGCAGAGGTTGACAGTCAGTGGAACTAAATCTCTACCAATCCTGTATACCTTCACAGTATGGAGAGAGCAGCTACACCTCTTCTGGAGATACAGTATCCCTGAAAATGGAGACAGTTTCTCCAAAATGTCAGAATAAACAGCACATTACAAGGTGTGAAAACCCAAAACACTGTCATAATTCGTTTCTGTGACAGCTCAAATTTGGGTTTCATGCAAAGTATGGTTTTAAATGAATACTCAAAAAAATTAAATTCCTTCAACACTAAATGCAAAGCACACAGTATCATATTTTGTTGCGGAATGTTCAGTAGTTTCAAAAATGCAACATTTTGATGAACAAACAGATGAGCACTGCATCCCTCCCATGCATCTATTATTCGATCTTTGCGTGTTGCAGAACAAAATGCTGAAGTGTATATTTTGTACCCAATAAAGGAAAAGTAATATAATCATGACAAAATCATTTAAGCTTTTCTACTTTAAGCATGTGTTTGTTTCTGAATTTGACTATGTTTTCTCAGCTGCATAGGTCACAAGATTTCAGAGACAGACACCTCTGAATGATAAATCTGGAAGTGCAGAGGGAAGTGTCACAGTTTACTTTAATGTTGATCTAAGTACAGATGGGAAACACTTATTCGCAGGGTGTAACCCTAGCATTTACTTTAAATAAACTTCAGCCAGTTCTAGGTTCAGACACAAACTCTATCACTTCTGAGGTTCTCAGTCCATTGAAGATTTACATCATGGTACTCAGGGACAATATGGTTTACAGCAGTTACAGTCTCTTTTATTGTTTTGTATCTTTTTGTACCTGTGTGTGTGTTTCTTTTTCTGCTAGTATTTTGAAAGATCAGAAACATTCTGTGATGATAACGTTTGAGAATAACAACAATACTGAATCAGGCAATCCTTCCCATTTTCAAAAGAAAAAGCACAACATTTACAGACTCTGTCTGACCTTGCAGTTTGAAACACCACTCTTGCTGACACAGTGATCTTTTGCTTCTGGTCTAAATGTGGGAACTACTTTGCAAGAAATTTTATTGGCAGTTATCCAGCTGAAACATAGGAAAATGGATATAAAATGTTTGGGATTGCAGTACACACAGTGCCAGTGGCAACAACCACCACTGAAGTGAAACTATTACAGCACAACCAATGATTTGCAATGTTAATAATATTCGTGTCTGTGCATTAATGAACAATTTAATAGACAATACCAACAAATACACAAGTATTAAAATATAACCAGGTTTATGTTTATGCGATTTCTTAATGTGCAATTTCACTGTAACACAACTTGAAAATTTACCCCACTTTTCAAACTTATGAGATAACATTTGGTTTAACGCCATTTGGCATAGATGATATGTGATAATTTTTGGTTTAACGCGATGTAGCCTACATGATCCGTGGTCCCTCATCTTGTGTTGGAGGCCAGCAGAAACTGATGTCACCATAATGCCATCAGTGACATGCACGGATTTCATTAGTGATACAATCACACAGCTCATCTAGTTACCTATTCTGCAGCATTGGCTTTTCTTACCAGCATGAGTGAGAAATGCAAATCTATGTCACCTAGTGCAATCCAAGTGAAAAATTGGTGACCAGCAATCCATATTGAAGCGTAATTAGACTAATGAGGCAACTTGCAAAAGGTGAATGAATTGTTGACATACGCCATTATGTTAGAATCGTTCAAAGTAGTGTACATACAACATATGATAATACTGATAGATTTACAGGAAGTGTTAAGTCAGGACCTAGTATGTCTGTGTAGCAAATCTACCGCAATCTATCAGAATAAACCTTATCAAAAATTATGGATGTATCTTACAATTTTAGTGAATTAGAAATAAATATATTGTATAGAAATGTATGTATATGGTATATACAGTACATAATTATATACTCTACAGGTCTGTATGTCCACTAGTTGTATAGTCATACACTATTTAGGATGAGATTGCCAGTCTCCTAACCACCAGGAAATACATGGTTTTAAATACGAATTTGGTGTTCGATTTGCAAGACTTCCATAACGTTTTTAGGAATGTATCCCAGGTGTAAAATGAGACCTGCCTGTATATACTTTCACATACAATACATCATACTCTGACATGTTGTGGTCTTCTGCAAATCATCCTCAGGGAATCTTACATCAAACAAAGGTATATGAAACACAGTTGAATTATCAAATAGATTAAAATTTTAATCCTTAGAAACATGGATATCATAAAATTTATAGTAAATTTGCAGAATTGGTCTGTATAATGTGAATATCATAGTGTTATAGAATCACAAGTGTTCATTTCAAGAGAACTTGCTATTCTTGTGATATCATCTGTGTTTTATATATGCTTGTTTGATGTAAGATTCCCTGAGAGTGGTCAGAAGAAGATCAAAACATGTTGCAGTATTAGTGGACTGTATGTGAAAGTGTATATTTTAATACTTGTGTGTTTCTTGATATTATCTGTTAAATTGATTTGCAATGTCTTGGCAGGCATCAAAATATTTTTGTATTTCTGCCAACTTATATCAAATTGGCAGAAAGCCCTAAATAGATCACAGCTCTGAGAAAATAAAAAACCTGCTGATATTTTACACACATTGGACAGAAATGATTTTCTCCCTAGCAGTATGGCCTGTGTTATATGACACATGAGGTTCTCACAATTGTGTTGCTGAAGATTTCAGTCTTGTGGGATGTATCATCATGTTGACCAGTAACTAGTTACCAGCATTTCATATTCAGTGTCAAGCAGCCCAGTACTCTGAAGATGAAGGCACTGTAATCCTACAAAACATTGGTATTTACCACTTGACAAAGAAGACTTAAATGTCCAATGTTTGTCACAACCTGTTTGACTACACAGACATTAAACACTTAGCACTAAAATCACAACTACAGAAAAATTGCATATCTGTTTTGGTTCAGGGTTTATCAAAGACCAGAAGAAGTACATAGTTTTTAAGATCCAACAACATCAATAAACAGCCAGATATAATTCATAACAGACATCTGCACGGATATTCCTTGCCTGTCAAAGTGACAAGGATTAATTCAAACAACATTCGCAATTATGACAATCTTAAACCGTCTAATATTAATCTTTTTTTTTTTAACATTCTGCAAGTACACACTATGTAAATCAGAGCACAACTAATCACACAACTGAGTGAGCAAAACACACTGACAGCCATTCATTTTACTGTGACACAAGCCACGCTTCTTACAACACAATGCAGTCAGTTAATTGTTACAAATGTATATAATAGTTATAAATTAAATGCAAAATCAGTTCAAAGAGAGATGTTGACATTCCCTCTCAGTCACTCTTAGGCTGGCTGCAATGAACAGCAACATAAACAGGAACAGGCAATGTCTACACACTGAGGATCATGGATAAAGGATGTCATAATGGCCTGGCCGATATAAGAGATGGACAGCTGGCTGGCTGCCCTCTGGAAAGTCATGGGCAATCACTTCAGATGCTTCTCCTCGATCCATGTACCGCACCCGAACACCAACATTCAAAGCTGCACTAAGGGCTATAATGTGGATGTGATCACTCTCTTTATACATTGGCTCTACCTCCTGGAAATATAAAGTGCAACAATTGGAATGTAACAGTGTGTGTAATGAAGGACCCTCAATGGATTGGCAGTAGGTCTTTATGTGGTCAAGAGATCCAATGTTGTGGAATATTAATGGGTTTGTAGAAAGTACTGACTGCCTACTTGCATAGCATTTTTTAAGAATTTGATTAATGTACAGACGAGTGCGTACTTTGGAGATTGGCTGAAGGAGTTATTATACAGCATTTTTTCAGACTCACCTGATGGCAAAAGTCAGCAATGGATCGATCTCCTTCGATGAAATGTTGGTAAAATTCAGAATCGCGCTGAAGTTGCCCAGACGTTATAAGTCGCAAGTACACGACAATGTAATCAGAGTAACCCTGATCATTGAACACCTTATGGAGGTCTGTCCGTGAGAATGTGCTACGTCCCTGTCCCACATAGTCTATGACCTCCATAAACTGGAACAAGCAAAACAAGATTGTCATTAGTGCCTATCATCATCGTCATTGTTCTCCTCCTCCTCCTTCTTATTCATTATCATCATCATCACTACCACCACCACCACCACCACCACCA
>Ga0131853_10012582_pt1 | contig 15510 bp, 16 predicted proteins | sample TergutLab28metaG_FD_92764 | JGI IMG/M metagenome (GOLD analysis project Ga0131853, IMG submission 92764) | Labiotermes labralis P1 segment gut microbial communities from Petit-Saut dam, French Guiana - Lab288 P1 (version 2) (version 2) | ecosystem: Host-associated > Arthropoda: Insects >...
GATATATAGAACTATAATTTTGCCTGTTGTTTTGTATGGGTGTGAAACTTGGTCGTTGACATTGCGGGAGGAAAGGAAGCTGAGGGTGTTTGAGAACGTGGTGTTGAGGAGAATATTTGGACCGAGGAGGGACGAGGTAACGGGGGAATGGAGGAGAATGCATAACGAGGAGCTAAGTGGTCTGTACTCCTCACCCAATACTGTGCGGGTGATAAAATCGAGTAGAATGAGATGGGCTGGGCATGTGGCGCGTATGGGTGAGGAGAAGGGGGTGTATAGGGTCTTGGTGGGGAAACTGGAGAGAAAGAAACCACTTGGGAGACCTAGGCGTAGATGGGTGGATAATATTAGGATGGATCTCCAGGAGGTGGGATGTGGGTATATGGACTGGATTAGGCTGACCCAGGATAGAGACAGGTGGCGGACGCTTGTGAGTACGGTAATGAAACTTCGGGTTCCGTGAAATGGGGGGAATTTCTTGACTAGCTGCAAACCAATTAGCTTCTCAAGAAGGACTCTGCACCATGGAGTGAGTAAGTAACCCTCGACTACATGGTTTTATAATGTGAAACATATATTTTTTGTATTCTTTCTTTTTGTCGATTCCCTGGCGTCTGAATTTGCCGACGTTTCGGAACACTTTGTTCCGACTTCATAGGTCATGTGAACCAGAAATTTTTCTTGCTCACACCGGAACAGTGTTCCCAAACGTCGGTACATAAAATTCGGACGCCGGATAAAGATAAAGGTAAAGTTCGCCCTAGAACAAGCCATGAAGGTCCATAGGTGGAGTAGAGGTATAGCTCTACTCTTTCTTTAACCGCGGCACTGGATGGGGTGGGTGGTTAACGCCACGTTCCGGCCGCTTTACCCCCGGCAAAGATCCGGTAGCCATTGTATAGAAGGCTGGGTAGGCCCCAGGACAGGTCTGGACGTGTGCGGAAAATCTCGCCCCCCACCGGGATTCGATCCCCAGACCACCCAGCCCGTAGCGGGTCGCAATACCGACTGCGCTATCCCGGCTCACAACATCACAACACGGCGAAAGTTTGAATTAAAAAAATGTTTTTGGAAAAAATACATTTATGAGACTACATGATTACATTTATCCAAAATAGCGTTTAAAAGACTTGCGCTACCATCTAGCGCTCCAATTCCATACTACATATTCCCGTTCCCATCTGGGAACATTTCGTATATGAAATACGAATGCGGATGTTGCGAATTGGGAAAGAATGCAGTAGAGGATTAAATCAGTATCAGTCGTTGGTGTGTTTACGTCTTGTGTATAACGTGTGTTAACTTACCAAATTGTGATCATCGATTGTAATTCGTATATTCAACACCAGTAAAATAGTGTAGAACCACCATCAACTAAGGTCGAAATGAGTGGGTTATCACGGAAATTACACATGTGGAGAGTCCACAGACATTGCTCTATGAATACTGCAGCATGTCTTCCACGGTTACGCGCTACTTTTGTTTGGGTTTATCTGTGAGTTCAATCTGTAGCTTCAACTTTGCAAGTTATCACAATGTCACGGGGTGTTCTGTATTGACTGGTAACTAGCAAGAATAGACGATAAGTTTTAGCTTGAATTTAATTTCGATAAGACAAGCAATGAACGTATAACGTATCATTGAGGCACGTTCGCGTGACCATTGTTGCAGTAGAAAAGGAATGTGTTACATATTCTGAGTGCGTGTTTGTAGCCATAGTTACCCAGCATGCAATGCGCATGCGCCATACTGTCATCCGTGGCCTGTCCTGCTCAATACCGTTTGTACACATTATCTCATAAACGGCACGATTTTCGGGGGAAAAAAGTTATTGAACATAAAATGTGCATTTTGATTTTCTCTACGACTTTTGCCTGAAACGTATCTTGTTTTAAGACGAAATGAGCGAGATGATATCTTAAATGTGCATAAGTCTTCATGTAAAGTACTCGTACATGTTATACTTGCCAGATTTAATGAAACTCGAATTTTCTGGACAGGTTTTCGAAAAACATTCAAAAATCAAATTTCATGAAAGTTCGTCCAATGGGAGCCGAGTTATTCCAAGCGTGCGGACGGACAGACGGGCAGGCAGGCAGGCATGACGAAGCTAGTAGCCACTTTTTGAAATTTTGCCAACGTCCCTAAAACTCATTCATAAATCTATTTGCGTGTTTATACATTCCACCGGCTTCTGAAAGGTCGAGTTCTTCGTCCTCTCTGCACATTGTGTGTAAAATAAGTGTGTTCTGTGTGTGCACATGATCTGTACCTGGGGAGAGATTGCAGTGAGCATGCCGAAACATGGAGTCCAGTTAGCTCTGTATACTTATAATGCAGGAACTTAAGAGTTGTGTCAAACTGGAACCTGCTTCTGTATTTGACGGGCAATAACCCTAACAACTGCATTATTTGACAGTAGGACGGATTACCTTGCTTCGTTGTGGGTGCAGTAATGCGAACTGCTGAGGTGGGGTTCTTTTAAACTACACGAATGAAATCATGTAATGCATCGGCGATGTTTCCATTTTCTATATCGCCATTCTTCATTAGAAGAAACTCCTGTGGACAGATCTACAATGACTGTCTCGTGCCACGGTGTGGCCTACTTTCACAGTGTTCGTAAAATGTTGACATTTGATAAACGAGAAGTTTTGGGTAGTGGTGAGAAATGGCTGGTCTCCCATTGCTATGACTGCAGTCAGTGGCGTACCCAGGAATTTTGTTCGGGGGGGGGGGGTTCAACAAATTTAGTTGAGGACAGAGGACATAGAGAACGGGGATCTGGGGCGGTAGCCCATTAGTCGGGGATTCTGGAGGCAGCTGTAATTTGGTACAAGAATTTCATTTCATATAGTAAAATTTTCTTAATTTTTGGTACTTTAAGACCATTTATGATGACAACCAATTTATTTATCATTGGTAATGTAAAACAATTGCGAACCTAGGTAGTTTTAGAATTTTACTACCTATTTTCCGAACATCTTGGGGTGTTCGCGTCCTAAACCCAGCAATTTTTAACAGTTTTCACAATCGGGTTGAGTTTGACACGATTTTGGAGGGCCTTCGGAATTTCGGGGTGGGGGGGGAGTTGAACCCGCTCCCCCCCCGGTACGCCACTGAATGCAGTTACTGTACGTGGGCTACTAATCAATAAGTGTAATGTAAAATTATAAAGTTATGTAGTCATACACAACTCTCAGTTTATTAGAAGTATTAGTTTATTTCTAGCTACATGTTTCGGCTCATATACAGAGCCATTTTCAGGCTAGTCTTCGGAGTGGTCTGTGTGCACAATTGTTGGTGCCCTGAAAGTTAGGAGATCTCGTATTTCAAATAGCAGTTAAAATATTCGTGGTAATTCTATATAAAATATAATATTAAGATAATATTCAGATGTGACCTATTGTCCTGGGGTCGACTCAGCCTCTAACAGAAATGAGTACCAGGAGTATTTCCTGGGGGTAAAGTCGGCCGGTGCTTAAGGCTGACAACCTACCACCATCCTGTGCCGTTGTCACGGAATCTGGGAACATTAACTTCCTGGAACCCCCTGGGCCCCACCGGGCCTGTAACGGGGCTGCTTTTTATTCAGATGTGATATTTTACATATTGAGTATTAAACATAATAATAATATTGCTTTGCGTGTTGGCTGGAAGATCTGCTGTTGGTATCTGGTGGTGAACTTGTTGAGGGTGAGGTGTTCTTTGTATGTTCAATGTAGATTCGCCGTGGACTACTGGTTTGGCTACTGGTTTGTACTGTCTCTCTGTTTTACTTATCTTAATGGGAAGCTGTAAACGCTTTTTTGTCTATGAAAATATTATCAAATTGAAATGCAGTATTCCAGGCAACCAACAATCACTATAGTAACTACATCCAAAAATCACACACCGAACAGGCAACGCGATCAAAGTGTGGGTGTAACTTGGTGGGTCCAAGGGGGGCAAATGGCCCTCCAGTATTGTTGTACCTACGAATATTCTTATAATAAACCCAAGTATATGCACCAGTTTTTATTTTTGGAATAAAACTCTACGTGTTTCGGACAGTTCCTCTGTCCATCATCAGGAGTTTTTCACTGTACACACAGCAATGGCATATGTCATACAGGTTTGCTGACAGTTTGCGAGCAAACCTGTATGACATATACCATTGCTGTGTGTACAGTGAAAATCTCCTGATGATGGACAGAGGAACTGTCCGAAACACGTAGAATTTTATTCCAAATATAAATTTGAGAAATTAGTGCATATAGTTGGTTTTATTATAAGAATTTATCACGATGCACGGTCACCTGAACGTCAAATACCTACGAATAGCTTTTTTTGGCTACTGAGTTGAAGAGAGGCAAATAAAAAATTGAAGTACATTTAAAACGATTATGTTGGTGGCGTAAAGACTGAAAAAAAGATTAAACAAAACAATCTTCCCTCCCCCCTTCTTAACTTGCCTCCTTCATAAATCAAACTTTCTAATATCCGCAGTCGATCCCCCCCCCCCTCCCCCAGTGTTGTTAGCGAAGTTACACATTTGCATACCACAACACCAAACAGCATGAAAACGGACAAAATATCAGTAGAAAATCCACAACTAACAATAAAAACAACAAACCATTAAAAAAAAACACCGAGAAGACGTGATACCAGAACAAATATTTCCAGCAACAGAAGATCAGAAGTTGCTCCCTCACTGACACTCTAAGGAAATCAAGAGAACAAAACTTGGTCTCCAACTTCTTTAACAGAAGGGAACTAAAAACTACATTACACAAAATTAAGCAGCACATATACCGCCTCGGTATAAAATGATCAACGACTGAAGATGAACTACTCAGGTCGAAACATGTAGTTTTATGTAACCATTTGAGATACAATAAAGGCTGCAATTTGTTTAACCAATTAAGTAATTATATTATTGTTTTGTCGATAAAAAATCCTGCTGTTTTTAACTTGTACCGTGCTCTGTACGTGTGCATTTGGGCGCACATAATAGTGAAGCGTTGTTTTTTTTTTTTTTTTACATCAGTCAGGTTTTACACCAAATCCCTGGGTACCAGTCTCAGAAACATCCGAAATGTTCTGACGAATATGTAAACATAGATCTGATAAACAGGTAATGGAGAATCGGTAACCACGTATATGCTAGATTTTTCCCCCCAATTTTAGTGCTTGTGGTTGCTTGGAATTCGCATCTGAAGGTGACGAAATTAGCCTTGCCAAAGTAAAGCTTAGAGCCTTCCCCTAAAAACGATTCTGTAGGCATAGCAATTAGAGACAACGAATTAATATTTGTCACTGCTAACTGTCCATGGGTTTGATTGATTGATATCGATATGTGTGCCTTTGGTAGGCTTATTATTCAGCACGTCGTCAGTCCTTCGAAATACGTCAGGGTGCCATACAGCAGGTTCTTTATAATCCTCAGTGATTAGAATGTGTTTGGTTCTCCGCTGGGCTTCCTGCAGTCCGAACTGCACTGTTTGTTTTCCTTTCTTTTCGCGATCCTTGCCAATTCTGTGTTGGAACTAAAGTTGTTTTTAGTAAATAACGAACGCCCCAATTCCCTTAATTACGTTTTCCGCCCGTAACGGAGCGCTAAACGCTGGGCTTGCCAGGAACAGACGGCATGTTCTAATGCTGCCCATTAACCCGATGAATCAAAGATCTTCCAAACAAAAACAGAAGCACGAGATTCAGAATACAGAACACTTTTTTTTTCTTCCAACCAGAGCTCCGCTAGAAATCGTGGAATAAACAAATATAAATTTTTAAATGTCGCGAAGAATTTCAAACATCCCTTGAAATGTTGCAAGAGAAGTGCGGTAGCTCAAAAAGTAGATCGTCGCAAAGTTTCGCTTCAATTCCGAAGGTTTCTTCCTTGTCAGGGCGGTACTCAAGACAGGGTTGGCCGAAAACTTCAACTGACAACACATCGGCGACCATTATTGGTCCCATTTTGGAGGAAGAGAGAGACTATGATCTGTGATGAGATAGCTTTGGAACCTGGGATACCAAGACCATCCGTTCACCGTGTTCTAACCGAGGGGTTAGACAAGTGGGAGGTCGCTGCCTGCTCCATGACAGTGCAAGACTTCACATCGCACTGACTATGAAGTTTGTTTTTATGGACTACAAACAGAATACACAGCTGAATAAAGAGAGACCAACTTGATGTCACTTGCTTTTTTATTTCATTATTTAATGCTCAACATGTTTCGGATGTTCATACATCCATCCTCAAGAGCTTGCGACTTATTTGTTGAGTTATTTAATGGGTTGTATTGCTCTGGTTCGATGCGTGTTGGTGTTACGTTGTGGTTTGGCTGGGGTGGTGCGGTATCCGGATGCAGGCTGAAGCACTAGTACCACATCACCCCAGCCAAACCACAACGTAACACCAACACGCATCCAACCAGAGCAATACAACCCATTAAATAACTCAACAAATAAGTCGCAAGCTCTTGAGGATGGATGTATTAACATCCGAAATATGTTGAGCATTAAATAATGAAATAAAAAAGCAAGTGACATCAAGTTGGTCTCTCTTTATTCAACTATCAAGATGATGCACGTTCCAATAAACATAAGAATAAACAGTCTCATCCCGCTTGTGATCCTCAGATGATTTCTCCAGATTTGGGTGCCTTCCCAAAGCCGAAAGAACCGCTGCGTGGCCTATGACGTCAGTCTTTAGAAACACTGACTGCTCCCGAGGCCGAACTTTCAGACAGCTTAGCTCCAGTGGACAGTTAAATGTTACACAGAAAATACCAGTGCACTGGGGAGCTGTCGTAAGGCGCGAATGCGAGTACACTGAAGGTTTTGATTGCAAGTTGTGTAATAATGTGAAATATATTCAAGTTGCAAATGTTGTGCAGCACGTTTCGGATAAATTTCGTTCTCTTCTACCAGTACTCATATTCACGTCCCCCCCCCCCCACATCCTTCCCGCCAGGAGGGGCGGACTGTTTAAAAATCTTTATACAAAACTGGAAAGACTGTCAGGTGCAGAGTGACCTGAGCTTGGTCTGAAAGGGTTAATTTGTACGGTCGACAAATAATGGTACTACAGACAAGTACATAAACTTACGCAACATATTCAGGCCCCAGGCCCCCTTTCCGACCGCCGGAACCTGGTAATTTGTACCGGCTTTCCCTCTCGTCGACACTGAACTCATGAGCTGACAGTGGTGTGATTAAAGCACAAAAAATACAGTACCTTGACGTTAAATAATTTACTGAGTCCACGGTGCAATTTGGTTAGTTAAGTCAAGATATTCTCTGCTTTTTGTGGGACCCAAAGGTTTTTCATGATCTCCACAAGAACATGTCAGTTCCAAGGTGCTGCGGGCCTATGACATTTCATAATATAATGGTTTTTAGTATGAATATTGTTCTCCATTTATCTTACGCTCAGCCCGACTATTACCCTTTCTCGGATGCCCGACACAGCTTATCCAATACACTCTCATCTGCCCATCGTATATGGATCACGTCATATAATTCGCCTGTACTGGTAGTTATGAAAAAGAGCATGCTTGCAAAGATTGTGGAACGAGACAGCTTGTACACTTTATTGCGTGGAATTGCGTATGTTGAGTGAAGCACATATGTATGGGTTCATAAGTTATTTGAATTCGCTGAGTGACATATTAGGAATAGCTGAAGCAATATCAGTGTGTGAGGTCTGAAGTCATCTTGGCGTCGTGTGGGGTGCGACGCCGTGTAGCCTGTTGGATGCATGCCTACATTTGAAGACAACGCGTTCTCTTGAAGTACCAGTAAAAAGGTGAAATTCACTCTAGAACAGACCGTGTAGGCCTAGAGGGGGTGTAGACGTAAAGCTGTACCCTTTCTTTAACCTCGACGCTATATGTGGTGAGTGGTCGACGCCACGCCTTGGCCGCTTTACCCCCGGGAAAGACACCCAGAACATATTATACAGAATGTCGGGTGGGTTCCAGGTCCTGTCTGGTCGGGCGCGGAAATCTCCCCCGCACAGGTTTTCGATCCCTGGCCCGTCAAGCCCGTAGCGGGTCGCTATACCGACTGAGCTATCGAAGAATTGGTACGTTGCTTCTCAACCAAACTATGCAGAGTAACGCCACATAAGATATTAGTTCTGTACTATGAATGCGCCTACTGTTTGGAGACTTATTTATTTAGTTTTGCTTGACGCGAGAGTCTTTTTCCCTGTGGTGTAAAGAGACACCAGTCTAATTGGTTATTCGTCATCTGACAGTTCCTTCCGCGCAGCATTGCAGCCCGTAGATTTCCACAGGCCACAGGTTGCATACCATTACTGTGACCGATTGAAAACATCACTGACCTGTCTGGTTCCATTGCCCTTCCTTTATGTGACTCATGAGACATGGTAATTGTGACGCTACCCGCTGTAAACCCGGTATCGGTAATTGTTTCTCCTTGCCAGTAGTAAAGACAGTCAGGTACCAAGGATATGGCAAACTAGTTTCTTTGAACAACCCTATTCCTTATGTGTTCGGACACTCCCCGACTTACGTAAGTTACGTTCCGGAAGTTAAGGGGGCTCAAGTCGGTACTGAGTATACGTGTGGTCAAATACATTTGTATATGGAGGGGAGTCTAGTTGAAATCAAGACTCCCGACACACTGGAATGTGATGGCCCCCAGCATGACCGCCTCACCTCCAGGGTTGTCGCTCAGCGTTGTTCTTCCGCTACCTTAGTCTGATGGCGCTTTCGTGCCCGCAAGGGATAATTCGGCGAGCGTTTCCAAAATGTTATTATTTGCGTTTCTTTTTTACCTTTTTAAAACTGTGTGATTCTGAAATTGCTTACCTTGAAACTGTGCAAGTCGGACCGTGTCGGTGACGTGCCTTGTTGAGGAACTTCAGTAATTGTCGATTCGTGAGGACTTCTATCGATTAATACGTTTTCGGTGGAGTGTTTTACTGAGGGGGGAAACTGTCGTGAACCGCTTAGGGTTTTGAGTTTGTTTTTCTTGAGAAGGAATAAGGCAGGACACTGCTGTATCAAATGACAGGCTACTGTTTGCGTGCGTGAGTTGAGTGGAGTGGCTGAATAATGGAGATGCATGTTGGGTGACCAATGTTTGAGAGACGGCGCAGGGAAGGAGAGGTTTTCTTCCTGGGGCTCCTCAATAATGCAAACACCCACGGAGATTTTGATTAGAGCCGCGGGCACGCTGTCTTCTACTTACGAACGCAGGTAGCTAGGTAGCTACTGTTAGGCAGCAAGTCAGGTCAAGAAGGCATAGTTACATTTACTTGTCAGTGTTCCTTGTGTATAATTCACATAGAGGACCAGATGCCAAAGTCTCAACCCCAGCTTCTTCTGATCATGTAGATCTTCAGTTAGTATGGGCTGTGAATAAGGAAGGGAAGGAATTGGGGGCGTGGGGGGGGGGAGGTGCGAGAGAAATTTCTAGCGGATAGGCCGTCCTTTCCAATCAAGTTACCCCCCCCCCTTCCTATAGCCATCTCTCCCTCTTTTTTTTGCGCCTTAATTGAAAGAGTTCGTGGAGCCAGATGGTCCCGATATAAAAAACGGGAAGAGATAATCCTTGTATTTTCTGTATGACGTTTGTTACTCCGAACAATAAAGTTAGTGGGAAGAATTCTCAGCAAAGTCGTAAGAGGGACGAGGAGAGTGACGGCAAATGGCGCAAACATCGTGGCAAGATACTTCTTTTTCTTTCTCTGCTGAGTTATTTTCCAAACTCATATTAAGTTTCGAGAGTTTCATTAATGATAGATGTCTTCGATGAAGTTTTCGAAAATTAAGATATTTGCACGCTCTTATAATTAGAAATGAAGCTAATTTTTCATCCTTTGTTTTCAGCACTTTTCTTCGCCTTTAATTAGAGGGTGACAAATGCCAGGTGGAATGACGCAGTGCGCTGATGTCTGAATTAAAAAGTGCTTTTAAAGATAATTTGATGTGAATTAGGTGACCTTCCTCTCATCCCCCGTTATTTGTCATATTCTTTTGCAAACTTGGGTTGGCGTGGAGCAGGGCGTAGCAGAGGGAGAGGTCGCTTGTGGAAGTGAGTGGAGGCCTAAGAAGTGACAGTCCCAATCACGAGACGGGACTAGAAGGGACTCTTCGGCTCGAATAGTGACATAATGCATACTTATCAGGTACCGGATCTTAAGTGGAAATTATAAAAGAAAAATGGAGGGGGTTTCGTCCCCACTAAACCCCCTCCATATGATGCGGTGTCTTGTAGGGAATTGACCGTCATACCCATTAAACATGACCTGAGCAACAAAATTTACTCCCCGTTTTCGAAGGAAAGGTTTGAATTTAGAACTTTCTTCCTTTTTGGTTTCTGGGCTTTATCCATTCTCCGATGTTACAAAAATAACCCAATGTACACATTCCCCGACGTAACGCCAAAGTTTTTCTTACGGGGGTGGGGGGGGAGCGGAATGAGAGGAAAGTGGTGGAAGAATACTGCTGGGCGATTACACAAATTGCGGGACGTCAATGCTGCGTCCGATCAGGTTACAATGTGTTGGAGTTTGGGTTACAGCTGGACTTCCTTTATATATACGTACACATATATGCAGTTGTACATATGTATGGATTTAAACCGGACATCCCTTATACATCCGCATATATTTGACCATATGCTTGCTCGTGTCCGATTGGCGCAAATTTCGATTTGCGCTGGACCTGCCGGGAACCTAACTGTTGCTTGAAGTGCGAGTGTCTAGTGTCATGAACTGGATCTGCTTCAGTCTTCAGGTGAGAAAGATTGGTTAGGCACCTGCTGGGTCTAGTCCAGTAATAGGAGCTTGTTATTACTCGCTAGGTTCCATAGAATTTTAATTGGGAAGTGTCCCGGATTCTTATCTAGGCCAGGACACCTGACAACATAACCGATATCCTCTTGGCATTCCTTAGTCTCAAGGCAAATGCCGCGATCATATCCCGATGAAATTACGACCACTTCGAAATCCTGTCCAATTCAGAACCCCCAGTCACCCTACCACCTGACACTGTCTGGTCTGGGCTGTTGACATCGTTGTAAAACAAATCCCTAAAATAAACAGTCGCCGCTCGCTTTCCGGGATTGCGGGTTCGAATCCTGCCGGGGTCATGGAGGCCTATCTGTTGTGAGTGTTGTATTTTGTCAGGTACAGTTCTCTGGGACGGGCCGATCCCTCGTCCAGAGGAATGCTACCGAGTTTGGTGTGTCTGAGTGTGATCAGGTGCATCAGTAACCCTCTACACCTACAGTGAGTAGGTAGACAGATGCCAGACTGAGAAAGAAAGAAAAATCATAATTTATGTTTTAAGAACTTGTTAAGAACTGTCAGTAGCTCGTTATGAAATTAAACTTATTGTTCTGTCTACAGAATTTAAGAATATTTAAACGGTGATAAACATTAGCAATATTTTCACTCATTGAACAGCATCATTCACCTGGTACCCGGGCCTCTTTCACCGGCGGTAAGGTGGCCTGAGCGTGTAGTGCGAGAGGTAGAGTGCGTCCACTCCCCCTAATGACTTCATGGCATTCGTAAAGACAATTTTATTCTTTCAATTATCACTGACTGGGATCGTTGCGTTGTAACTTATTGTGGTGTGAGAATCAAAATGGTTGCCGAAGTCAGATGCGGGCCCATAAATCGAACTAGAAGTCTTGCGAGTGCCAATGAGGCAGGCTGTCTTGTCGCTAATGCTCCAAGTTTTCCTCATCGTCCTCCTTTCGTTTCGTATTCTAGTTTCTTGAACAGTTCTGGATGTACGGTCGTCGCTTCGTTCTTAAATATGGATAAGGCAGCAGTTCCATAGTAACGTGCAATCTGGGGCTCCTGGGTGGAAACTTGGGGACATGGGACAAGCTGGCCTAAGTCACTGTCAGCAAGTTGAGGATGTTGTCTGCTGCCGCTAAACGCAGACATACGGCAGTGCATTACAAGGAAGCCGATAATCGGAATAATGGATTTTACTGTGATGTAATCAGCACTGCCTGCTACTATAATTAGAACATTTCGTTTTCGAACTGGAAGAATCGCTTTGACGTTTTGACTTCTTGGTGTTTCGTGGTGTTTCTAACTTTATCCCCACACAATATAAACAGCGGCACGTCAATGAATTATATTCATGAACATGTCAACGTCTTGTTGTCAGTGTATCCATATTTTTATACTTATAACTGCCGTTCTGTGTTTTTGCCGATTCCAGAAGCCACACGGTCTAAGGCGCGCATCTGCGGCCGCTCGCTTGCTGGGAATGCGGGTTCGAATCCCGCCGGGGGCATGGATGTTTGTCTCTTGTGAGTGTTGTGTGTTGTCAGGTAGATGTCTGTGCGTTGGAATGCTCTCCAGAGGATTCCTACCGAGTGTGGCGTGTATGTGATCGTGAAACCTCGACAGTTGGGGGGCCCTGGCCCACTGGGGGCTGTCGAGCCATGGGAGGGAGGATTATTTGTTTTTAGCATTGTATATGTAAATTGGATGTGTTAATTTTGTATTGCTTTGTTTTGTCGTGCCCCTAAGGATGAGGATTTGTCGCTGAAACATATAGAAGAATTCATGTTTTTGTATGATTTTTTATTTTATATGCATTGTATGCTTTTCTTTTATTAATGTAGTTTTGCAAAGCGATAATTTACGAATAAATTACTCGATATTGTCAATAACCCTCAGCTATCATGTATCGAATTTTATTAGGGTCTAGGTCAGTTGGCTTTCAAACTTTCAATTTCTGTGGAACCATTTTGACTAAATCTAGATTTTCGTGGAACCCTTTACTGTAAATTGTACCGTTCAGTTGTAGACATGAAATAATAATTAAAAAAAAGACACGAAATTTATTTCAAGAAATAAAATACCTGCCCGCATTTTAAAAAATAACAAAATTTTATCACTGCTTGATTCACAGTGCCATAAACCATGGCGACTGTGTTAAAAATAGTGAGTGACGTGAAGAAGGTACTTCGCACCCCGAACAGTCCATCCAGTTTTCTTCCAGAATTTAACTTCAGGGTTCCATATCAATTACAGTACTCAGGTAACAAGTCACTGATATAAACTTGCTGCCTGTTTTAGCGCACAGAGTCAAAGTTTAAAGCACTCTGCGGCAACATAACCGTATTTATGTAAATCTTAGTAACTGACCAACTTAATGCACAATTTCTTGTTTTATAATAAGTTTATTATATTCTTCTACATGTTTCGAGCACTATTGTGTTCATCAACAGGAGGTCAAAACTGTATTATACAGCATCAGGTATCGTCACACTCTGTAGGTGGCCGTCCGGTGCGCAAGTTGCGCACCGGACGGCCACTTACAGAGTGTGACGATACCTGATGCTGTATAATACAGTTTTGACCTCCTGTTGATGAACACAATAGTGCTCGAAACATGTAGAAGAATATAATAAACTTATTATAAAACAAGAATTTGTGCATTAGTTACTAAGATCATACTGCGATGCACGTATTTACTATGTCTGTTTTGACGCATTCGCAAACTTACGAATAACAACTGTTAGCTTCTTCATCCCTATCTGTTCATCTGCATGTGTCAGAGCGATTTCCACCTGTCGGATTTTCTTGAAGTTTCATATTTGGAATTTTCACTAAAATTTGTCAAAGAGACCGATTGTAAACGTAACGTACATCGCTGCTCATAAAGACCTCCGCATGCTTATGTTGTTTCGCCATGAGTAAAGAAAGGTAAATCAGTCCCGCTACAGGCCTGGAGTGGCCCAGAGGGTTCCAGGAAGTTAAGGTTCCCAGATTTCGTGACAACGGCACAGGATGGTGGTAGGTTGCAAGCCTTACGCACCGGCCGCCTTTACCCCCAGGAAATACTCCTGGTACTCATTTCTGTTAGAGGATGAGTCGACCCCAGAGCCATAGTGCGATCGGAAGAATTTTAGGTCAATGAAAAATCCACTGACACTAACTAGCTGGGATCGAACCAGCGACCTTCCGATTTGTAGCACAGCACCTTAACCACTGTTTCGCCATGAGTAGTCGTCGTAATTGAAGGAGGCTGTTTTCTGTGAGACAGACAGCCTGAGGCCTAAGCAACAGTTTTGTAATTGCGACAGCCCAAGCTGTTAAGCATCAGACATTACGCAAGGTGTGTTGTGAACGTCGACTATTGTTGTTTAAGAGAAACAGATCGTACACCCCTTCCCCACTTACGGTGTCTCAGTGGTCGATTGTAGACCCCTTGCTAAGATCTTGTAATGATTGTTAGAATACTCGTTTTTTCCGGAAATGATTCACGAACTTGAAGTGTTGATAAAATAGCAGAGCGAACGCGCGAGGTGTGTCACGTCTTGTGAATATTTAAGCCCCTTAAATAAACTGTATGTTATAGTTAATGCGGGGACGTTTCGCAAACCCAGAGCTGAGCTGATGTCCTGTTTGCCCTTTGTACTCGAAATCGAATGAACCCATTTAGACTGAGAATGTAAAGGGGTGCTGATAAGTCCTTAAGGAAGGAAACAAGCTAAAGTTTCTGTCAGAATTGTATAAATTTTCTTCGGCGCCTTGCCTTGCAAGGAAAAAAAAAATAACTTGATGACAACTCGCGTCTCGATGTTGTTGAAATCGCGCGCGTCCATGATATACTTCCGAGCTTGTTTCCTTCCTGGTCGGGCTAAGGACTTATCAGCAGTTATGTGCCAGTTTAGGTTTGCGAGATCGGACGGTGGGCGGTAATGTGGTGAGAGGAGGGATTCTGTGTCGGACTGAAATTGTGCCCCCCCCCCCCCCCCAAGGGTTGTTTCTCGGACAGGTGGGGAAGTGAAGTGACGTGACAGAGAAGTGAAAGAATGTGGAACGAGAGTGCCTGATAGACGGGTGGGAAAATTTACCAGAAGATGGTTGGGAGGTAGTAGATACAATGATTTGCATACCGCTCGATGGAGAGCCGGAGTGAGGTTGTCGTAAAATTGAACACGAGGGAAGGTGCGGGACTCACAAAAAGGGGCGAACTGAAAAGGACACGTGTAATTGTGAATCCACAGCCGTTGTGGTGAAAGGAGGAGAAATTAGTTAGAAGTGACACAAGCAGTAGTGACCAACTGGCGGTTCGCGATTCGCGTTTGACTCGCAATATATTTTTGTATACCAAACTGTGGTCCGAATCCTTCACTGCGTTCCCTTGAATATAATTAATGCGACTTGTGAAGTAATTACTGTTGTTGCACAGATAGCGCAAGCGCCTGTGACGAAGAAACTGAACCAGGCGTCGTGCCTTCTGTTCCGTTCGAATGAACGGTCACCGCGGCGGCTGTTGGGTCGTTCCAGGCTTCGTATTAGAGGTTAAAACAAATACTGTTTAAGCGAAGGAAAATTTAGGTGTTAAATTCTAACAGTACGCTACCGCGAAATTTCAGTTGATGATTTTTAATAGCGCTTTCGTACGGAAAAATCGCAAAAATATGCTTATGGCAATTGCTATGCCTGTCCGACCGCAGCTGACATTTCGTGAAACGCTGGATGAATTTTGTTGTAATTTGTTGATGATCCCC
>Ga0131853_10012584_pt1 | contig 15508 bp, 5 predicted proteins | sample TergutLab28metaG_FD_92764 | JGI IMG/M metagenome (GOLD analysis project Ga0131853, IMG submission 92764) | Labiotermes labralis P1 segment gut microbial communities from Petit-Saut dam, French Guiana - Lab288 P1 (version 2) (version 2) | ecosystem: Host-associated > Arthropoda: Insects >...
ACCCTTTGTAATTCTACAAACATCAACACGATAATCGAGTTCGTTCCAAACTGTTTGTAGCATGTCAGCGGTGATGGTTTCAATGGCGGTTCTGATTCGTACCTTCATTTCCGGGATACACACGCACCCTGTCTCTTGAAACTGTGCATACCACCTTCAAATGGAATTGTCAGATGGTGGTTGTTTCCCGAATTTGTTGCGGAATTGCCGCTGGACAATTGTACCCCGACAATCATTTTGAATAACCCTGTATTAAGAGAAGAACAAGGGCTGAGGTCATTGGAGATTATGTTGCTGAGGAATACGTTTGGTCTTAAGAGGCAGGAATTGGAAAGCCGGCAACAAGTGCCTGCCGATGGCCTTCGTGATTGGTACTCCTAACAAATTAGGAAGGATGATAAGAGTGACATGTGTGTGTGTGTGTCAGACACTGAGGAGCACATAAAAGCTTGTTGGGTTCTGGTGGAGAATTAAACAAATAAAAAAAGAGAAAGAGGCCGATTACAGGACCTAGGCGGAGATGGTAGAATAACATTAAAAGTACATTAAAAAAGAGGATTGGAAAGTGTGGTTTGAATTCGTCTGTATCAGGATCGGGGCAGGTGGCGAAATCCTGTGAAGACAGTAACGATTCTCCGGGTGCCACACGATTCGAGGAACCTCTGGATCAGCTCGTAGAGGAGGACTTCGCTCCATGTTGTTAGTTAGTTAGTTAAGTATATTTCGTACTGAAGAATGATCACTATTCTACCACTAATGCAATGACAATGATGTACTGTTAATTATATCGGCCAAGAAGTTGACTTCTGGAGTCGCTAGTCTACCAACACCACTGCAATGAAAGCTACTTATTATAACATAAGGTTCACCAAATGAAAGAAAAAGAAGACAGCAGTGTTTTGTTCGTAATCCAAGATTGCGTAATTTTCGTATAATGAATCCTAGTTGTACTTGGACTTCATAACGCCGAAATAAACTGTAGCCCACAAACTGGGAAACAGAGAATTAGTTGCAGAACATACATCACGTTTGACTTATCTTACAACAGACGCAGTGCTGCTGCAATAGTGCATTTATCGTCTGAACACGTTAACCACGCGAAAACTAAAATGAATCAATGCTATATGGGATAGAGCGAGGCTATTCCGCCCATTTCAACTATCAGACAGCGAATGACTGGTGGAACACGTTCCAAAAAATTACACCCTGTACAAAATATAGGTAATTTATTACCATATCTACTTCATTTTACAGAAAGCGAGAAGGTTTTACTGTATAATCACAATTAAATATCACACAAATTAATGTAATAAACAGAAACACAAAAAATAGTTGGGCTATTCTGCTTAGCTGTGTGGCTGTTCTGTTCACCTAATTTTAAGCTGCAGAATCACAAGCATTTTCCACATATGAACTGCTTACTGCCTATAACCCCAACACAGACTTCATGAGAGCACTATCACATTTCTGGCACCTGATCCAGCCACACTTCTGCACGGATTGTACTGAACTGTGCTTCAAAACATAGAATTCACAGGGCGTGTCTTCATCGCTGTCTTCGTGAAGATTTGGGAAGACACCCTTGACATTAGGAGGTCATTGCTGTTTCTATTTAGGAATGGATTTCGAATTTGACGTTCAGGTGACCGTGCATCGTGATAAATTCTTATAATAGAACCAACTAGATGCACAAATTTCTCAAATATATTTTTAGAATAAAACTCTACATGTTTCGGACAGTTCCTCTGTCCATCATCAGGAGTTTTTCACTGTACAAACAGCAATGGAATATGTCATACAGGTTTCCTGACAGCAAGCTGATGGACAGAGGAACTGTCCGAAACATGTAGAGTTTTATTCTAAAAATATATTTGAGAAATTTGTGCATCTAGTTGGTTTTATTATAAGAATTTATCACAATTCAAGGTCACCTGAACGTCAAATTCTTTTTTTTTGGTGATATTGTTTGGAGGAACATTATTAAAAGAAACCCCCACCTCATCCATACTGAAAATAAGGTGTGGTTTATTACGGACAGTGAGTTCCGTACACAAATTTCTATATAAATGAAAAAAAGTAGACTGCCATATTATTCAGTCCCTGTGCTCGTCCTCTCAATATACCTTCTGGCTTTTTCAGTGCAAAGTCTCCATTTCTTTTCAGGAAACCCGAAAACCAATCCTTGCCTGCGCACATCTTGTCGTTATCCAAGGGTTTAATTGTAACTTTCGTACGAGCAAACAAGAATGCCGTTCTACGGATCCGCTCGGGACTGCATCAGAAAACTCTTCCTGTTAATCCTTCAAACTGGCAGCCAAATGTTGTTCTTCCCCATGCTAAGAACCCTACGATGACCAGGCAAATTTAGTTTTCACTTCGTTTCTTTACGCATTATGCGGCTTTGTGATATTCACGCGGTCTTTTAGTGTAGAATATGGGATTTTGGGAAGACCTACTGCACCTTTCTGTCTCACGTATTTTCTCAAGACGCCTGAAACTGTACGGCCCATATCTTTCTCTGCACCTTCCCACAAGAGCGTGTCCTTTGTACGTCCGTACCCTCCAGAATGCGGCAACAAAAGAACATTACATTGTTATGTGGGACACGTTATCAGTGGCATTCATAAAAGACGTATTTCTAAATGAGCAGAACAGCCCCTCTCGCTGAACGAAATAGCCCAAGATGCAGGGTTTCATAATTAGGCTTCGTTTGAAGGCAGTGACAAAAGACAAACGCCATCTCCTACGAAGAAACACGTTATAGGCCATATTCTACAAACAGGGAAGTTTTCACTGGAAAATACCAAATATTATGTAAGCTTTGTCTTATCTAATAAGACAAAATTTTATACGAAGACCAAGAACAAAACAAATCACTGACCTTTCAAGGTTCCAGCTCTGGATCCTTAAAATGACTAGTTTCATTCATATAATCGAATTTCGTGTTCACAGCTCACGTTTCAACAATGAAAATAGGGAATACAAAGGGAATTTATCAAGAGATGACAAGTAAAAATATTCAATTACTATAAAAGGTTAAGTTGAAAGTATGCCCAAACACAAAGGCATGATGACGGATGCGGGAGAGGGAGCAAACCTCACACTTGACAGTAGTAAGAGGAGGTAGTCAGCTGTAGGCTACATTCACTACGCTCCTAGGAAAGACGCCTCCGCTGCCCCTACTGGCTGAGAAGCTGGGTGCATCACATGTTGGACGTGGAAGCAAAGACAAATTATTTCTATAGTACAACCAACAAGATGCACCAATGTATCAAATTTACTTCATTTTGGAATGACACTCTATACGTTTCGGACGGTCTTTCCGTCCATCATCAGGAGTTCGAGACTGTACATACAGTAACAGGCATTTGTCAAACAGTTAGTGCTGTCTGTTTGCTAGTAGGCAGTAGCAGTATCTGACTGTACATACAGCAAATGCCTGTTGCTGTATGTACAGTCTTGAACTCCTGATGATGGACGGAAAGAGTGTCCGAAACATGTAGAGTGTCATTCCAAAATAAAATAAATTTTATACATTTGTGCATCTAGTTGGTTGTACTATAGACATAATATTACGATGCACGGCCCTATGAACGTCAAAGTTCTTTCCTATGTCAGAATTCAAAAAAAAGGTCGTAAGCTTGTACAACCATTTCAGTTACTGAGCAGAGGAAAACCAAATGTTTTCAGCAGACGTAGCCTGGGGTTCTGAACGCCGTATCTCGTTTGTGGCATGGACAGCGTCCGTAGGCAATGGGCAGCGTCAGTAGGCAATAGGCAGCGTCAGTAGGCAATCGACAGCGTCAGTAGGCAATGGGCTGCGTCAGTAGGCAATGGGCAGCGTCAGGCAGCGTCAGTAGGCAATGGGCAGCAATAACAATAGCGTGAAACAGAGTGAAGGGGAGCGAAGATTAAAAAAGGCAAGCGTGTCATTTTGCAATACGCGTAACATACCGGCTACTGGGTAAATGTGTGCGTGATGGTACTGGCGTGGCAGCTTGGAAATAAGTCTCTAGACGGAATCATCACAAACGCCAAAGGGATTTTCAGGTACTGCTAGTTGAAAAGGCAACAGCATCCAGAAGCTGGAAACGGTCCGCTCGTATCTGGCGTATATGATATTTCAGAAGCGTTGCCACTGGGGAGAGAATAAGGCAATAAGGTGTTCACTGATGTCCACCGACAGAAGGTTCTTAAGAACAATCCAATGCTGCTTTAACATTCCTCATTGCATGCAGTTCGAGAGACATGCATGTCACGACATACGTGTGTCTGGAGGGCTATTAATTTGTGCAGCAACTGATGAATTTAAACAATGCTTGGTATAAATATTACACCAATATAATCTATTCAAGGGGGGCCGCGGTAGCACTGTGGTTAAGGTGCTGTGCTACAAATCGGAAGGTCGCTGGTTCGATTCCAGATGGTGTCATTGGAGCTTTTCATTGACATAATCCTTCCGATCGCACTAGGGCCCTGGGGTCGACTCAGCCTCTAACGGAAATGAATACCAGGAGTATTTCCTTGGGGTAAAGACGGCCGGTGCTTAAGGCCGACAAACTTACCACTATCCTGGGCCATTGTCACGTAATCTGGGAACCTTAACTTCCTGAAACCCTCTGGGCACCTCGGGCCTGTAATGGGACTGATTTACCTTTTGATAATCTAGTCAACCCTTGCAAGGTTGACATTTTACATGTCGGTTTACGACTTTAATACATTCGACACATAACGTACGCTACTTTCTTTGCGTGTGCTAACAGACATACAAGAAACATCTAATATTTTATGGGTGCAAAACAGAACGACGCTGGAAATAGACTGAGATTATGCACCTTTTAAAACTCTGAAACGAAAATTAAGCTACACTTTATATGAATATTCAGAGGATAACTCGAAATAAAATTTTTGTCCAGATCACAGTTTACCGTAGCGTAAAGTAACGACATTGTGGCATCGCAAACCCTGCAGTCACCTTCCTTTCCCATAGCCACAATTAGTAAATAAACTGAATTTGGTATAAAGGACTAATACGTCAGCTAGCACGAGAAATTTTGTAGCAGCACTTTACGTGTTGTGCAAAATGTTACCAAAACTGTAAATACGAGGAAGTTTTTTTCTGGGAGGGGGGGGGGGGGGCCAAAAAAATATTTTTTAACTGGAATTTATACCACGAAACATTCGCAGAGAAATATGCGACTAACGACTGTGAAGGTTCACGTATTATTCATGCTGGCCTCTCTACACACAGGATCCACCTAACGACTGCCATGAATTGCTCTATTTTTGCTGATGTCTTCTTGCGCGATTATGCACAATTAGGCTATCCATGATAAAGTAGATACAAGTTTAAACGCTGAAACGAGAAACAGGCAGCAAAGAGAAGAGTATTATTATCGATATTATTAAAATTGACCACTGCCATGACACAGAAATGGAGAAAGTGAAGAGATTACTTTTCTAAATTCTACAAAAAAATATATATATTTTTTTCAAATATTGGTATTTCGGTAAATCTCATTATTTATTTCTTTGGCTTTCAAAACTCATAACAGTCACGAATAATTCATCTGTGAATAGATACTCGTATACTTGCAGTACTAGTGTCTAATTAGTGACCGAAAATTTGTGTTAACCGCGACCGACTGAACGTCCGCGTGAATGAGTAGCTGTGTGACTGATTGACTTTAACATACACGTATAGTAATCACGCCGGCTGACTGCCTTTCTAACTGAATGTCTACCATACTGTCGGAGTAAATAACTCTGTGACTGGCTGAATGCTTAACACAATTAGTGATTGACTCACCGCTGAATCGCTAGCTGGCTGCCGGCTCACTGCGACCGAACATCCGAATAACCACTATTTTATATTGATGACTGTGTGATTGATTATACAAGGGGATTAAGGGCAGAATGACTGACTGGTTGGCTTACTGGCTAAATGAATGAGTGAATGAATGAATAAAATAAAAACCGACCTTGTATAATTAGCTGAACGCATATGCGATTTATTGATTCATAGAGTATCTAACTCACCGACTGACAGAATGACCGACTGACAGACTGACCGGCTGACAGACCGACCGACCGACTGACAGACAAACCGACCGAATGACAGACAAACCGACCGACTGACAGACCGACCGACTGACCGACTGACAGACCGACCGACTGACAGACCGACCGACTGACAGACCGACCGACTGAGTGAGTGAGGGAGGGACCAGCTGCTAATTACACATGCTTGCTACTGGATCCTATTACTCCAAGCAGACTGAGACAAATACAAACCGACCAACGCGACTTTTATATTTCTTCAACCGAAGGGGAACAGCTGCCATCGTTCAGTCAATTGTATTCAAATATATGCAACAGAAACAACTGAAGAAGATTATCCGCGAACTGCTAACGTCTAGAATGTATACTGTGCAAGGGAAGAGGGGTGGGTTGGATTTCAAAAGGAATAGATAAGTAAGCGAAGAGCTAAAAAAGGAAGTAGACGTAATCTTAAGCCGTAAGCTGTTCGGCAGACAGTAATTAAACAACAAGTGCAAGACGCAGAACAAAGAATTCAGGGAAGGGGGGGGGGAGAGCCAATTTCAAATAAATGTACAATACTGGGGGAGTCTGTGGCGACATGCAAACAGTTCCATTCTTTCCCGCAGAAGGTGCAAATCTGTTACTGCGAGGCTACATCAAAAGTTGTCGGACGGAAATGTTGCGGTCCGCGTCGGTACAACATAACCTGTGCCCCCTACGAACCTTAAATCGAATTGTGCGCGCTTCAGAAATATGGTTCAATAAATTCTTGTAATAAAACCAACTAGATGCACTAATTTCTCAACTTTATTTTTGGAATAAAACTCTACACATTTCGGTCAGTTCCTCTGTCCATTATCAGGAGTTTTCCACTGTGCACACAGCAATGGTATATGTCATACAGGTTTGCAGACAGATAGCGAACTGTCAGCAAACCTGTATGACATACACCATTGCTGTGTGTACAGTGAAAAACTCCTGATGATGGACAGAGAACTGTCCGAAACATGTAGTTTTATTTCAAAAATAAATTTGAGAAATTAGTGCATCTACTTGTGGGCCGGATAGCTCAGTCGGCACAGCAAATGACTACGGGCTGGACGGTCCGGGATCGAATCCCGGTGGGGGCGAGATTTTCCGCCCGTCCAGACTGGACCAGGGGCCCACCTACCCTCCTGTAAAATGGGTACTGGGTCTTTCCCTTGGGTAAAGTGCGACCGGGGCGTGCTGCTGACCACTCACCCCTTTCTAGTGCCGCGGTCATGGAAGAGTAGAGCTATACTTCTACCCACCCTCTGGGCCACACCGGGCCTGTAACGGGATCACTTTACCTTTATCTTAGTGCATCTAGCTGGTTTTACTATAAGAATTTATCACAATGCACGGTCAACTGAACGTCAAAAATGGTTCAATAAGCAAGTTACTTTATTCAACAGAACTCTTGTTAAGAAGCTTATAGTCTCAGAATTGGTCAAGAAATTTGCCACGTAATTCATTGCCTATTAGAAAGCCCACTTCAGGGCACTATGACAGCCCCTGTCAGTATTACGCCTAATGGAGAGCACACACTGACAGTAGTCAATACTGGATCTTCCAAACGGGATGATAAAAGTGGCATGACGTCATTAACACTCGTTTTCAGTATCCAATACGTCCTGAGCTGAAATTTTAAACCAGGGACCTGTTATCCTGACTCGTATCTATCGTGATTTTCCCGAGTCCCTTCTAACATATGTTGAAACTCTGACGTTAATTTAATGTTCTGTATTCCGTTCTGGTATATTAGACTAAAAATAAGCACTTGTTTACCATCAACACAACTTTATTGTTATTAAACTTAGTCATATTCATAAGGCAACGTGTTTCAACCAATCCTGGTCGTCTTCAGGCCATCCAGTATCATATTAAGTGAAAATATTACAATTTCAGTAAAATATGTGTTACACAGACCGATAGCTTAATCCTAAATGTTTATAGGACATATTGTTTGCCATTCTTTTACTATGAAGAGAGACTTACAAACTGTGACACATTACTGCAGCGATAAAATCTTTATATTAATATTAAGGAGCATTAACATAAAATAAAGCGTTGGAAGGTTACTGCAAAATAGGCTGCACCTGTATCCTTCATTTACTCACACAACATTGTATTGTACCACGCAAAGATATGGAAACCAAAAGAGTAGAAACGTGTTTCAGTACCTCAGCAATCCAACCACCCACCGTGACTTAAGCCACGAGAGGCCAAAATAGCTAACAGCAGTTCTAGCCACAACCATAAACCGCTGGGTCACTATTTCGACAGCAAAACGGGTAAAAAAAATTAGCAAATGATTCAATACAAGTCACAACATTTGAACGCAGTCACAATATTAATAAACCCTCATTCTACACAGAGTTGCCACCTGGTGGACAAAATAGGAAGTGTCGCATATATACGATACACTGAAGCAGAACAAGAATCGATACTGCGCAGCGAAGTCGACTCTCGAAACAACTCGATACAAACGTCTGGTGGTGGGAGGAGATCCAACACGTTGTAGCGTTGGAGGGGCCGAGCGGCTTCATTAAAGCAGAACAGTTTTTCAGGCCTTGCGCTGAACGACTTTCAGAATGGGGGGGGGATAATTTAAATAAATGGAATGACACCAAACACTGAAGTTACAGCATCACGAAAGCCCATGTTTTCAGAAATATGGCTTATAATATTATAAAAAAATTTATTAATTACCTCTCTAGCACACTTTTTCATTACACCCACAAATCATGCAATTTTGCTGTTCCTCAGAGCTGCAGTACGTCATCAGTAAAGAGTCTCAGTAACACAAACCTTGTTTCATTAAAATGCCATTTAATATTCACTTCAAATAATTAACGATTGCCGTTTTCTAGCTGTAGGCCTATAAACTGTGAAATCCCTACTCAGGAGCTGAGGGCAGCTTCTTTTACCCAGAGTGTTTAATTCTGCACTGGCCAGCACACATTTTAAATAGGCCAAAAGCATCCACACAGGCAAAGTCGATGTATAAATTTTATTTTTATTGTACTAATTGCAGGCACATTGACTGTTTATCGTTGCCCTGTGCGACCAAAAAAACCAAAAATCTAAAGGAAGAAAAAAAAGTATTACACTTTAAAAAAAAACAAAAAAAATCAGAAAAAAGGAAACATTCAGAGTCAACACAAAGTCCTAATGCTAAGGGGTAGTCACAAAAAATAGTGATAATAAAATAACATGGTCAATTTTCCATCATTTTTGTCCTGGCCTCCCAGTATAACTCACATTCCGTCTTATTAGTTAATGCGGTACATTTTCCCAGATGGTTTCTATCCATGGGTTCGCGGAGGCTGCATAGCGTGCAGTAGGGGTCAGGGCGGATTCCAATGCAGTGGAGATGCGCACCCAAGCAATGAAGTCCAACGCACAGTCGGAACACTGCAACTGCCCTTCTTCTAGGCCAGTCTGTTACCTCGGATATTTCTTGCGTCCACGGTTTATATAAATTAACAATCAGTTTTTAATTAACTGTGTCGTTACAAACATAGCTACGTAACCCGCACAGCAATTTCCTCTTCTAAATCCATCCTGATATTCCACTAAATTGTAGAACAGGTACTGTTTATAACCAACAATTATCTCCCCCCCCACCCCACCCAACCCCCCCAAAAAATCTCTTACAAAGGTAGGATAAATGCTTCGATTGTGGCAAAAACTGGGTGGAACAACAGCTGGATAGCAGTAGAACTGCATCTAAATATAAAGATTCCAAAATGTATACAGCGTAAATTTATTTTCTGATCGACTCCAGACCACAGTCTGTCACATCTAACAAATATGGAACGACGCACGTGTAAGCAAGTGGATAATACATCTGTTTCACATCAGGGAGTGCCTGGCTTCAAACATAGCGCGAACACCAACTCTTGTGACTGATGTCCCCCCTCCCCCCAGTCTCTACTGGGAAAACCGCTATACTTCGGCTGCCTAAGACCGAGCACAGCTATGTCTCTGGATCCTTGGCAACCAATTATTCACTGAACCACTCATCACCCTATTGTTTCACTACAAATAAACTGTGCTGATCAAAAAGGCGTCATTAAATAAAACAAGACTAAAGAAGACAAATTCACGTACGCTTATTTTTAGTCGGGTCTCGCAGTACATAGCTAATGAAATAGTTGGGGAATGAAGCATTCACTTATGGTTAGGTCACTGCCCGTTAGCACGTAAGGTACTCATTTACGCCTTTAGCACGTTAGATAAGCAGATAGTCGATCAACTAGTCAGAAAGGCAACGAGTCACTTCGTCACGTGGTGTTGTCTGTATCGCGCTGTCCGCACTGTGCAGCGGGAGGAGTGAGCGCTGACCTAGGTGCAATACAGCAGACAAAGGTCGGGTGCAGCCGGCGATATCCGAACTGATATCAAAATGGGGGATACGGAAGGAGTTGTGCAGAAGAAGTTCCAAAGAGAGCCACACCCATCTCGCTCTACAGTGGCGAGTTTGGGATGGGCTCCTCCCAGCCCCTCTGACGTCATCATCTAATTTGTCCTGCGTCCTGGAGTTCGGTTCATGATCCTAGACACAAATGGCAACGCGCCTGACCAGAAGGAAGTCGAAAGGGTTCTGTCTGTAAAGCACATACCAGATTCAAGACAGGGTCTCCTGCGGAACATGCTCCATCCTTAAGCATACACACAGGGACAAGTGTGGAACGTAATTCGTAATTGACAAGTGGGAAGACTGTTACAGAATTACGCATTGTATCTATCACGAGTAACAAAAAAAACTTCACACACACACACACACACACACACACCAACATTCGTGAACCAGACGCGGAATGGTGAGTTCCCTCATTAAAACCGAAATCTGCCATTCACGACGGCTGAGTTTACAAGACACCGACAGTTGTGACAAAGATGTTGCAATATCCTGGAAGTTATATAAGAAAACACCAAGAAAATTAATCTATGAATTAATCAATCAATTAATGCACGACATTAATAACATAAAATCCTGGAAGATGTCAATGTGTCAGGGATACCGAAGCACTGAGGCTATCACTGCACCGGTAGTGCCGTAAGAATCGGCGCAGTCGTGTGTACTAAGCTTTTGTGAGCTTAGCGGGCTGCTGGCCAACAGGAGGGCAGTGTCTTACCGCTAGCCTGTACATGCTTGGCATGTGTGAACGTTCAGTTGACAGACATCACAGGACCTACTAATATCGTCCATAGTTGCTCATGCACTTAACAACGCCATTCCGACTACAGCGGTTACTACACATGAGCGTCAATACTTCGCATAACAACAAACTAATTGACCACGATGACCATTTAGTTCTTCAGCGACGTAAAGAGATTTGTTAATATTCAATAACTATAAGCTTTCAACTAAAAACACTTTATCGGCTGCAGATGTTTTTGCACAGGTTTGTGGCAATGGTTCATTCAATGGTCTATACCTGTATTAGGAGCTGTGCGTTCTATAATGTACATTTAATGTAATTCAACATACATTAGTGTACTAAGAAGAGAAACAATGTAACAATGAGGCGCGTCCCTGCAACTATTGCTGTCATATAAAATCAATAAGTATTCTGAGTGTGTGTTTGTATCAAGCATGCAATGCGCATGCGCCATATTGCCATTAGTGGCCTGTCCGTTTCAACAATATTTATCCGCATTATCTCATAAACGCTACGATTCTCGAACAAAAAAAGTTATTAAACACATAATGTGTGTTTTGATTTTCCGTACCAATTCTGTCTGCAAAATTTCTCATTTTAAGAATTCAGCGAGATGTGATCACAAATGCACACAAGTCTTCGTGTAAAGAACCTGTTATTCCTGTCAGATTTTAATGATACATTTTCTCCATATATATATTAATACTTGTCCAACGAGGTGCAACACAAAGCAGTCTATTTATTATTCTGCAAGTTCACTCTACATGTTTCGGGTGTCAACCACACCCATCATCAGGAGTACACAAAACTGTAACTACAGCCTCCGATACTGGTCATATTTTTTGTGCAGCTACCAACGCGGACAAGAGATTAACCACGTTGGAGGGAGATAGCTGCACAAAAAAATATGACCGGTACTGGAGGCTGTAGTTAAAGTTTTGTGCACTCCTGATGATGGGTGCGGTTGACACCCGAAACAGGTACAGTGAACTTGCAGAATAATAAATAGACTGCTTTGTGTTGCATCTCGTTGGACAATTATTAATATAGATCAGCGATGCACGGAACCATAAACATAAAGTTTTTCTCGACGGATTTTCGAAAAATATTCAAATGTCAAATTCCATGAAAATTCGTCCAGGGGTGCCATTTGTTTTATGCGGAAATAAGGATGGCCAGACATAACAAAGCCAATAGTCGCATTTCACCATTTTGTGAACGCGTTTAAAAACTAATCACTTCGAGAGGGAAGTGATAATTGACATATAATAAGGTAAGTTCACTTTATAACACGGCAAGAAGGCACAGATAAGCTTATATAGTGGTATACTTCTTTCTTTAACCTCGGCGCTAGAAGGAAGTGTGTGTGTGGTCAGCGCCATGCCCCGGGTGTTTTACCCCCGGAAACGATACCTGGTACCCATTTTAAGGCTTATATCAGTCGGTGGGCATTTTCCAGCATGTAACCTACATTTTCCTAATCCCTTTAATGTTCAAGCAGTCTACTGTAGCGGAAATGCCCGAAGGTTGGGATCTGGAATATGGGAAAGGGCGCGAGTGTGGCAGTGTCAGATACAGTTTCACAACTGTCCGTTGTAACGGTATTCTAACACGTACGAATATACAGCAATAGGAAACAAGTGACAAGTTTGTCAATGGACAGCCAATGAAAGGGCGTATAACAAGAATGACAATATGTTGTAGTGGCCTCCAGTGTAGTGTAGATAAAGGTTACAATCAGTAGGCGTGGCCTCCACGTATGTTACAGATGTGGTACTTGTGACGTGAAATACCTTATCGATCTTTACTTTCATTTATTACATGTATGACTACGTTTCCATAGACAGGGACAGCGTAATCAGTATAGCAACTCGCTACGGGTTGGACGATCCGGGGATCGAATCCCGATAAGGATGAGATTTTCCTCCTATACAGTGGGTACCGGGTCTTCCCAGGGGGTAAAGCGGCCGGGGTGTGGCGTTGACCACGAACCCATTCAAAGACGAGGTTAAAGAAAGAGTACAGTTGTAAAGCTACTCCCTTTCTGTGCTTTTGTGGTCTGTTGTAGGGTGAAATTTGAACTTTATTATTACATTTCCAAAGCTAATTACATGAAAGGTATCCACACGGCATAGTCAGAAATATTTCTGCACTGGTTCGTGTACGGAATGCTGCAGTTTACAGCCGTGGGCTCACACTTTGCGCAGTTCGAGTGTTTTTATTGACATGTTACACTTTTATAGAACGGTATGTAGGTCATGCAGAGTAAAGGTTGTCCTAAATCGATGAAAACAAGTCGCAGTTCTGTTTAAGGTCCAAAGAGGTAAATTTCATGAAAGATCTTTTGATGCATTTTGGAGACACTTTCGGAAGGTTATGAAGAAGGATGCCTCCTCTCCATAGGCACAGCAGTCCTTACGTTTTATATCACCATCATCATCACCATCATATATCTTTCATGGAGTTGGGCCACTTGTTGACCCGTTCCGGTCTCACGTATCCAGAAGTCTTTTCAAAGGTCTACCACGATTCCTTCTGTCAGTTGGGGAGCAGTCTGTCATTGCCCTGGGTAATCCATTTCGAGGCATTCTATTTACATGTTGTATCCATCTTCTCTTGTATTCCAATAATTTGTCCAAAATTGGTGTTATTTTTAGCTCCTTTGCAATTTGTACATTTGTTTTGTAATCTGTCCAAGTGTATCCTGCTGCTCTTCTCATGTATTTCATCTCTGCTGCTGTTATTCTTCTGGCGTCACTTGCTCTAACAGTCCATGTTTCGCTGCCACATAACAAGACTGGAAGGGCTGGTGCATTTTATATTCCGAAAATAAATGTACAACAATACATAACAATATTTGGTGACGATCCAAAACATTGGTACGGAGGCTGCCTGGTAAGCAAGGATAACAGAAAGCAAGGGGCAGGCTCTAAGGAAAAAGAAAAGGACATGTAAAGTTACGATATTTGCTAAGACTGAGAGGAAATTTATGCTCATGTGTACGCCATAACAAATTTTCGAATTCCATGGAAGAGGAAGTTCCTTGTCTGGGCCGGTAACAAGGATTCGTCAGCCCAGCATTAACATTTGATATATTTCATATTATTTAACACATTTCATAATTATGGAATAAAAATGTTCCTAGTATATAAAAATCCGCACTTACTTTTTTCTTGAACTTACCGGCCAAGTACTCACTACCCAACTAATAGAGCATTTAATAGATATTCAGCTGGTCAAGTTATTATTCTTTTTTTGAAATCCAAGGAGACTGAAACGTCAACTGGCATTCTGAAGTAAAATATCTAAGATTCGTTTTAATATTATCGTCCATTGTAGGTCTTTGTATCTCCCAAGCGGTACATAGACACATGGCGCATTGAAACAATAACTTCAGTGTACTTTAGACTTAAAGAGCACTGATTAAGTTGCATTACGTTTAGCAACACAGAATTTTTGACCTTTGTCTATTTCATCAGATTTAAAAAATGCAAAAACTGAACATAGCTAGGGGAGAGGCAGTCTCTGGGAAAAGTTGTTTTCAGTATTAGAATTTCTAAGCATTGGACGATGGACAACGCCCACAAAACTGAGTGGTAATAAAGTAGAGTAAAAGTTTCCTCGCAAGTTTCAAGTTCCCGAGCTTCAGTACCTCTCAGACAGTATCGTATTAGTCCTTCTTTAAAGAAGGAATAAATCTCAAGTACTTTCGTCTTTTCAAGTATAGAAAAGTGGATCTCAATCCACATTTTCTACTTAAAGCTTATTCTTTATTCATTCCATTCGATTAGCCCTCCCCACCGTCGTGATTTATGGCTGTAAGTCTTGCCCACAGGAGTTACAGATCCAGAAAATCCGACCGCACTGGCTCCTCCTATCCAATATCCCCTGTACGTTATTTACGTCCGAACGCCCCAATAATAATGATGCAAGGTTTCAAAGGCAGGAACTGAGAAGGAGGAAATTTCCTTGGCTTGTTACAGACGGAAAATCACAGCCAGGTTCTCCGTTTTCACTTTGCTAGACTAAAGTCTTAACTGAGAACAAATGAGGACGCGCCACAGCAAGGCTTCAGTTCCTACGTGCAGAGGTTAGCAACTGGTCAGACTGGAAAGGTCAAAATTCTGACCTGCGGTCGAATGAAATGGTTAAATTGAAGTCGTGTGGAGTAAAGGTTTGTGTTGTGTTATACGCAAAACAGTTGAAAGTTAATGGGTAAAAGGTTTAAGTTGTAAGTAACCGAAGAAGAAGAAGAAGAAGAAGAAGAAGAAGAA
>Ga0131853_10012586_pt1 | contig 15507 bp, 8 predicted proteins | sample TergutLab28metaG_FD_92764 | JGI IMG/M metagenome (GOLD analysis project Ga0131853, IMG submission 92764) | Labiotermes labralis P1 segment gut microbial communities from Petit-Saut dam, French Guiana - Lab288 P1 (version 2) (version 2) | ecosystem: Host-associated > Arthropoda: Insects >...
CACAACTATAATTGTATGCTAGATGATGGTATTTATTAGCAAAGTAAATAACTACATGTTTCGGCCTAAAGCGGCCATCTTCAGGTTATCACAATTACAATTTTGCTCAAAGAGTGTCATATAAATGTCTATATTAATAACCTGAAGATGACCGCTTTAGGCCGAAACATGTGGTTATTTACTTTGCTAATAAATACCATCATCTAGCATACAATTATAGTTGTGTTTTCTGACTGAAATTAACTCACCATTTGTCTTTCAACACACAACGGAGATGACATACCTTAGAATGACCAATAAACAATTTTACATATCCTGAGGAACCCGTAAACCGGCAACGTATACAGGCCAGAAGAACTGATATATGTATGTATGGATATATATATATATACACACACATATGCGTGTGTGTGTGTGTGTGTGTTTGTGCAATTTGAAGTGTTTTTCTCTATTGCGATGGATATTTTAAACTTTCGAGGTACTTAAAATTACAAAAAGTTCATGTATACATTCCAAGATTTCCCGCGGAACCCCCACCATTTATCTACAGAATGCTAAGTTTCCGCAAAATCGTCGTTGGGAAACATTGGTATAGCCTACTGCGAAATGACAATACTTAAGTTTCTGTTATAAATAAGAGTAATAAATTCAAAGCAGGTACAATGAAACTTCGTATATTGAATAATCTCACACTGTGCTTTTCATGGAAAAAAAAGGGACATACAACGGACAAGTCAACAGCTCGCCTCTATATGAATTGACCAGTCATCGAGTTCACTCTAATTGATCAATTATGACCCAGAAAGAACTTTCAAAGCACAATGATGCTGAGGCATGACTGCTGATCCATGATAACTATTTGTACGACGACTGGGAGTTCGCTTAATAAAAGGGCTAAATACATCGCAGGTCATTACGGACGGGTCTTTAAATATTTTATATTACAGTCATTATTGGTAAAACGTCAAACATTTGAACAGAGCCTACCCTTCCGTCTACTCCCATTATTTATTTTCCCCAACAAATTACCACTCCCTGAAAATAACCAAGGACGATCCACTCCTAATTGTGGCTAAATAATTTAACCCTCCCACAAATGTCAATCTTTTATATTTCAATAAAGGTGTTGGTCGAGTGGCATTCCAAACAAATATTCAATCTGTACATGGCTTTCAAATGCCCTTACCATACACCTCCTGTACAAGTTCCGGGGACAGAACCCCAATTGTACAACACAGAGTCCGAGCCAGACAAATGAGCTGCGATGTGCGCGTGATGAAGTTCAGCGACAGGTAGGGAGTCGGGGAATAACAGAAGCTACTAGCGATCGTGAAAACACGAAACACACAACAATCACAGGCGCCATTGTCACTGAAAGCTACGAAAAGCGCCCTTGTATAGAAGTTCGTATACGATCACGGAGTTTTGCTGTTTGCTAAGAGAGGGGAAAAAACGCCATTTTTGCCACACAATCTGTCCGGTATCGGTACCGGAACCCCTTCAGAGTTTCCGTGGCGTTGGCAACGGCGCACTGTAAGTGGTATATGTCGCAAGGCAATCCTTCAGAGCAGCTCTGACAAGACAGCATGACATGTTGAGAACAGATTTCCGGGTAACTGGTAAGTAATTTCAGAGGGCACACACGACCAAAAGTACAGTGACTACGAAACGACTATTATGATGGAATAGTGGGAGAGGCGGAGATATTTCAAGTGTCCTGCGTCGCAGCAGCTTTACTGGACTCAAGCCATACTCAGTGTGTTATCCCTATCCCGGCTGGCAGTTACCACTGGAAATAATACTGACAAAATAATTTGTCATTTGAGGACTTTGAACATTCATGAAGCAAAATTGCCTCGATTGAAAGCGGGTGTGTAAATAGCCTGTAACCTCTGCTGTCTATAGAGGCTGAACATGTACGTGACATTTCAAACTCGTGCCAATATTATTAACAAGCAGAATTCAACAAACTGTGATCGATATGCACAGAGGGGGCACAACTGTCAAGAGTTGGGAGTTGTTACAGTTGAATGCGAGCACCCCACCCTCCCACACCCACCCCACCCACCCACTCACACACTCACTCACTCACTCGCTCACTCACTCACCTGGATACCACACCGAGTATAACTGGTTTCAACCACCGGGGATGCCTAGCTTTTCCAAATCAATCAAGTAACGCGTGCCAGATTCTGCAACTTTTGAAGCTTGAACAATATTAAAACACTGCAGTCCCTATCTCACAAATAAAATAAAAACTACATCCCCCACTACAAAGGCAAATCATGCGATATTGTTTCGGAAAATAGCATTTTATGTTACGCATCATACAAAACACATAAACACACAATGTGGGAATAGCAATTTTACGGTAATGTTAAAGCAGGTGGCACTGCAAATACGTCAACCAACACGTTGTAAAAGGCTAACGTAAAAAGTTTTATGACATTACACAATCATAACTGACTTGCTTTACGACTTTCTTGTTGGTTTCAATATTTTAATAACACGCATTATAAGTTTATGAAGTACAGTACTGACGTTTTAACGGCTGTGTGCTTTCAGAATACAGACTTCTGGATTGTGATGCCATTTAATCTTGTCGGTGAATATCAACGTTTCGGAAAAATATGTTACCTCCATCTTCAGGGTCGACTTGAATCAAACAGCACGTTTCTTAAAAATCTTGTACACTGCGTCATAACCCATAAGATCAAAACCTGAAGTTTATGAAATACGTAACATGTGATATTCCTTATACAATTAGTTGGATTTACAAGGATGATATCACGTCACATGAGGACATTCGACAGTAACTTGGCTGAAGACAGCACATATGACTTACGACACTAGGGCAGTGCCGTCATAAATCCAGTGTACGTCGAGCACACGCCAGAAGGCTACGACAACAGCAGCATCAGAATGCAGACTCCGAAGGTGCCGGATTCGAATCTCGGTCGGATTACCGTCTATCCAGTTAGGTTATCAATGGTTCTCGCACCGTGGCGTTAGCGTCGGTTCATTCTTTGTATCAGTGAGTTTCGGACACGGCTAGTTTGAGAAGCCACGACGCAGAACTTGTCTTCGGGAAGAATGTTGGCATATCTTTAAAATTTAGCGGACAAAGCACAAAAGATAAAATAACCTGTAAATATCGTCTCTTGTTGCTACAGTACAACCACAAGATCCTCGTATTGCAACAGAAATAAACATAAATGCGTGGGTCTTCACAGAAAGCTTTTCTCTACTAGAAAATTAAGCTATGGTGATAATTATTATCACACGTCACGATCAAAGTTACACATGGTGGATACGGTAATTCCTGCATTGTCACATCAGCAAGCCAGAGTGAGCAAAGAAGGTGCTGCAATGAAAAAATAAAGAAGAGGAGACTGTAGCCCTACGTCCGGGTCAATGCGTAAGACTTCAAACACATCCAAGCGGATTACCTCCGCAAACTTAAGTCTTACCTTGGCACTTGAGTGATGGCGGTCTGGAGATGTTTTCCCAAGTGCACAGAATACATTGCGTTGAACGACGAACGCGCCGTACTGAAACACATTAATCTTAGTATCTGCCTAGGAAGACCACAGGAAATAATGAAATAGTTCTCGAGACCGTCGACCTTACGAATCGAGTTCGCACCACAATCTCCCGAATATAAAGCAGTTCTAATTAATACACAACAATGTCCGTTGCATAATACAAACTCCTTTACAACATCCGAGCACGGTAGCTTACAGGTCTCAGGTTCGAATCCCAAATTTTACACACTTCCTTCGGCAAATACTTGAGAAGTCTAGGCAAGAAATGTAATACAGGTCAACATGAAATTGTCCCTGTGCTCAAATAAGCATGATGTCATGAATACATATGACGGAGTGGAGGTATATCTCCCTGCCTTATTAACCTCAGCACTAGAAGCGAGTGGTCAACTTCACGATCCGACGGCTTTACCACAATAATATTTAGTGACGTGCAGACTGGTTGGGTCCAGTGGGTCCTACAGCCGATCTGGACGCTCCGTAGAAGAGCCCTTGACCCTAACAGAAATCCAACCACGTCTCCTGTGCCATCCAGCCCGAATGAGCTACAATGATTAGGCCTGCTATGCTAAAAAGAAGCAGAGAACACAAGCTTGAACTTGGCTTCGGGACTCTCAACAGCAGCGCAGGTCGTGTGATGAGAGTAACCTCACAATTCTCTAATGCACTGCACCGTCCCCAGGGCCCTCCAGAGGCATGAAGTGTGCCTGAATATTGGACGAGTGATTGCGGTGAGACAAATGACCGCTAGAGTCCCAATGAAAGGAACAAGTGGCCATGTTTTGTTCACAATTCCCACGAGTAGTTTGAATTCCCCGCTGTCACGCACCCCTCCGGCTGTATTACGCACTTGGACCATGTTACAGGTGGCTGAATGCAAATCCCACTTTAATAGTGCGGGATGTCAACGATATTTCGCTCTGCATCGCGCCTGGAGTGGTGTTTGAGCCACCCAGTATCCTATTCGAGCTCCACCGGTCGCGTTTTCCCCAGAGTTCTACAGTTTCCATGCTACGTACGAAATAACATCACTCTGAAACCGGTTCTTCGTTTGCGTTCACTCTAGACGCTACACATTTTGAGCTGTCACGGAATCATTTCCAGCACAGCACAAAGTGAATATTAAAGTTACCATAAAATAAATACTGTAGATTTTCCGTTCAAATCGGTTTTTTACCTCTTCTACTGCATGTGACACATTTCCCACACAGAAATGAGTATCTATGTGTTCCGTGTCATTCTCATAATAAACACCGATTATTTAACTGCAGAGCATTAACAGCACTAACTGATTGGTCTTTACAACGAACACGCGATGTGTACTCTGTGAGGAAGGAAATGAATTTTTATGCATAATTTATTGAATATCAGTCTTCAAAGAATTAATGAATTCCAATTATTATGCCGTTGGATTTACAGAAGAGTTTTCTGAGATTTCTGACGTACGTTCTGCACGATTTACAAACACACATTTCATGATCCATAAAATGTAGGTGGGTTTTCTTTGTTTCGTACGGGGAATTTAGTATAAGTTAACAGTGCTATAGCGGATGTACTGTATTTGGGAGCAGCAGTTTCCCACCTCGGTGGGGGTACTGGCCAAGCTGAATGAAAATGTTATTGTCATCAGCCTACTGTCACTGTTTACCTGTCACACGCACAAACACACGTGGCGCGGGCGCGCGCCATCACCGGGGGGGGGGGGTTAATTCCGGCGTCAAAGGGTTAAAAGACGGTGAATATGTACCGTACTTGAGACGTGGCATCAGCCCATACATGTCCCAAATCAATAAGAGTACTTTCACAACTTCGGGTGCTGAACGTCTAGAGCAAAAGCCGCCATGTATATACTGTATCAGCCTACCTAACACAGATAAATTCATTCATTCATTCTGTAGTCTGTCTTTCGACAGGTCCAACAGTCTCTTCCAAAGCGAGGTCTCCACAGAGCGCGATATAGTGCTTCCTTTTCAATTTCCGGTATCCTCTCTTTCCGCAAGATCAGCCAGTAGTTCCCTACGCATTCTTCCTCGTCTTATCGTCACTTTTGTTTTCTATCTTTCCTTCATTAACGTGTTTTAGGTGGCAGTTCCTACGCAAGATTGACCAAGACACTTAGCCCTCTTCCTTTTTATTGTTTATAGGACACCCCTCTGCTCCCTGACTCTATATAGTACATGCACCTTAAATTGAAATTTATCGATTTCTCCAAAGATGCCTCATAACACAAAATCTTAGCAGCCCTACATAAAATAAACGCACACCTACAAAGCCGCTTCCAGTCACCACCATTTTGCATTAACGACTTCCAAGAAAATACCGCCACAGACACACAGGTACATTTAAGACCTACTGAGTACCAAATGTCACGTGACTAGCTCCAGCTTTTCAATAATTACCGGCATCAAACGAAGCGTAAATAAAACACTCGCAGCATGGCGGCCATGTTGTTATTGCACATTCTACACACACACACACACACACACACACCACCTTCACAAAAGCTACACGTTACACAGCGCCTCTCGCATCCGCCATGCTGTTACTACTGCATGCAGTAAAATAAACATACTGCGCTCGGGGTGTCATACAATGACACATCCTTCACGTCAATTTTCGTAAAAATCAGTCAATTGCTTCTGCAGCTAAAATGGACACAAAAAAAAAAAAAAAACACACACACACAGAGCACGCTGACTTCAAAAGGCCACTTATATTCTTTGAATAAAGGAAATTCAGCTAACAAGGAGGCATATAATGTCACAAACAACTATTTGAAGTATACGTCTCCTCCAAAGCGGCAAAATGTTTACACTTGATTTACAAAAGCAACTTTTTTATCAGAGCTTTTCTGACAAAGAATGCATCGTGTAAATTTACCTACCGTCTTTATTTCCCACCAGCAGAATCTAAAACAAAAACAAACATTTTCTTAGGAGTTCTAAAAACCTTCTCTCTGCTTGCCTATTGCCTATTGCCTATTGCCTATTGCCTATTGCCTATTGCCTATTGCGATATAAACCAAGGACGCCTTTAGGGCTTTCAAATTTTTACGATTTTTATACAGCTGCAAGTTTGGGTGTTTGAAGTTGACGGGGAGGGGGATATTTTCTTGAGTGAAAGTGGGCAATTATCAATTCATGAGGAGATGCCGTATGTTGTTGTAGGAAGCTCTTCTCCTTCCCACCCACCCCTACCTGACCAGCAGACGTGGCTCGCATGCTGAACACGTAGTGTATAGTGTGTGTAGTGTGTACTGTCCGCCACTGCAGAAGGCAGGACCACACTACACTCCCCTCACCACTACATGGAACTCAGTTAAAATCACATTTCACACACTTTTTTTTTATCTCCATCTCCTTCTTGTGACCGAAGATAAAATTGCAGTCCGTCTGAGTTTACTAGAGAAATAATTCTATTATTTCTGAAAACATTTATATTTAGTTTCACATTTGACGGTGTCTCTAACGCATAGGTTTTACAATACAGCGATACCTCGGCTAACGAAGATAATTCGTTCCGGAATCACATTCGTTAGCCGAAACACACATACAGACGGAAAAGATAAAATCCTAGAATGGCCCGACCGTTCATGTTTGCTGCTTTATGTTAGCGCGCGCATCCACTAAAACATTCGTCAGCCGAATCCATATTCGTTAGCCGAGTCCGAAAAAGAAGCGAAAAAATCTTCTTTAGCCGAGGCATCACTGTATATTACTGTATATTCCTAGCGAGTTCACAGCGTCGTACGGATTATTATTTTTTCTTTTTTACAGGTTACAGCTTACTGCTACAAAGTTAACAGTATTGTGTACAGTCTGAAACCGTTCTCCCTTCTGGTTTTAAATACTAAAAATATCGCAGCCACTTGAAATGACACGTACAACTATGGTTTATTTAACGACAATGTCCACACCTCGGACTACATAGCGTCTATAAGGAATGGTGAATTCGAAAGGAAAGAGAAAGAAGCGATCGTGGCGTAGTTTGAAACAACTCGAAACTTGTCTGGAGGGACTCGGGAAGACCATGAAGACTCTAAGAATAATCAGTGTTAAGACTTAAGATACAAAAAGGGCACTTCCTGAATACAACGTTACAGACGGAGCTAATCTGTTCGGTAAGTGGAGGGACTCGGGAAAACAATGAAGACTCTAAGAATAATCAGTGTTAAGACTTAAGATACAAAAAGGGCACTTCCTGAATACAACGTTACAGACGGAGCCAATCTGTTCGGTAAGTGGTAAGGTACACATATGTAACACGCGAGGGAATGCTGATACATAAAAAAAATTAACTTCCATTTTCATAAGTAGGGGTTCTATGTGAACGACAGGAAGAAAAAATTACGTTGCCCCGAAAACTGTCAGTCCAGATCACCAGTACCGAAATTTATAGAGACTGACTGGGTCAGTTCGAGACAAACACAAGTCCATCAAAGCGTTACTTTACGATTCCCTTGCAAATAACGCATATAATGCTCGGCTTGGAGACGATGTCAATTTTTTTGACTACTGAAAGCCTGATTACAAGGGGAGGGACAAGAAACTTACTTCTATGACGGGCCAAGAGCTGTCCCCGCTCGTCCTCATGGTAAATGTAGGCTTGAGGAAAGGCATAGGCCTACAGGTGGGAAGAGAAGAAGGTACGGTGGCGGGAAGTAGATAGACAAGGCAGAAGATGAAGATGTTGCGAATTTCGGCTGAATTCTAAACCTTGTCGAATTATGCATTTGGAGGGCTGCATTATGAAACAATTTTTAATAATGTTTGGAGGGTTGCATTTGGGCGGAAATTTTTTAAGTTAATATTGAGAGTTCTGGAAGAGTAGCATCTACTGTTTACAACCAATTTAACGGCGCGATCCACAAATGCCAACAAAATACGTATTTCTATACTTTATATTGATCCAATTCATACTGTGACAACAGCTGAATGGGCTGTCCTTTACATTAACGGTATTTAAAAATTCAGGTGTTCTAGGAAGGCGTAACTGTTTATTCCATACACGCCAATAACACAACGTGTGGGCAAAATGCAGATTTCTCAAATGTTTACAGAAGGTAAGGAGAAACAGAGCATTATTTTATGTTTAGTAGAGTCTGAACAACCAGCCTGTTTGCTCCCACTCAAATACTCGAGAATACTCTAGTGGAAGCCCACGGTCATCCTTCCATGGTCAACCGATGGTAGACTATATAAATTCCATCGCATCCCGCCCGCAGGCCATTACAAGAATCTCAGTAAAAATTAATCACCACGTATACCAAACCTTCTTAAAACAAGAAACTGAACAGTGTTAAGGCAGCAGCCAAGTGTCCCAACTACTCGGTCATGTTTGTATACAACCTGAGAGTGTAGTTGTACGAAGAAAAAAGAAAATGTAATGACGCCCTACATCATGCCATTCAAGCTCCAGCCATCTTACACCTCCCCTGCCAAAGAAATGTTGTCAAACATGACTTCATCTAATCTCTGACTCAGTAAATAACAACTGCTTGACTTTCGTTAATATTTTGTTGCTTTCAGCCAAGCTTAAATTTCACACAAAAGTGTAGGAACTGCCATCGCTTTAATACTGTGTTGCGGTCTAGGATAGAGCGTGATTAATTTTATGTTTTGTTGACCGTGTATTCCTGTATAATATTTTTCAAATGAAGCCAACTAGGTGCACACTACTTCTTAGTATATTTATTTCAACTTCTCTACATGTTTCGGGCAACTACGTGCCTATCATCGGAAGAACTTATTTTATCTATGCGACACTGTTTGGGTGGCTGTCTGGTCTGCTGGTACCAGCAGACCAGACAGCCACCCATACAAACAGACTGTCGCATAGATGCAGTAAGTTCTCCTGATGATAGGCACGTAGTTGCCCGAAACATGTAGAGAAGTTGAAATAAATATACTAAGAAGTAGTGTGCACCAAGTTGGCTTCATTAATACAAAATACAGCGTGATTAAGTATTACAATAAAAATAAGTAGATGGTGCTCGCTTGGACAAGGTCGTGCCATCTTCGGGTGTGTAGGAAAACGTACTGTAGTAAAGAAGTCATGCAGACACAATAAGATTAAGCAGGCCGTAACCACCTTACGGGACGACCAGTTCGCCAAGTTTATTGTACACAGTTATCAAAAAAGTCATATTAGGGGTGTGTAATGATCCATTACCAGCTGTACACAAACTCCTGGACTGGGCTTACATGTAATCTAGAGATTTTTAACATAAAACAACTCTTCAGACACTTCACTTATGCAGACTTCAGAAAAACCGCGCGTTCCCACATTTCATATAAACGCGTTAATGTTAATAATTTAAATGACCTCTTCATGTATAAGGACGAGTTTTAATGTTCCTATACACACCATGGAGGCGTATAGGGGAAGCGAACGTCCACCTCCACTCATTCTTAATCTCAACATTAGGGGTGAGCGGTCAACCTCACGCCCCGGCCGCTTTACCCCCCTCCCCTCAGGAAAGAAATTCCGGCATCCATTGAACAGGTGGGTGGATGGACTCCGGAGCCGGTCTGGGCCTTTTGGAGCACAGAAAAATATCCTGCTCCTAGCGGGATTCGAATCCCGGATCGTTCAGCCCACCTCTTCACGCATTAACACAAGCGAGTTGCAAAAATAAATTTGCTTACACGCCTGAAGACGACACGGTCGGGTGGAAACGCGCAGTACGTATTTATTGTCGTTGTAATACGCAATAAACGTCGTTATGTTGAACCCGAAAATAATGACAGAAGTACAACCTAACACGAAATTATCTAATATTATCACAGTGAAAAATTTCAGCTACATCTGATTCATAATTGTGTTTTAACGTCCTGCTAAGTGCCCCAACTATATAATTTTTGTATTCTGAATAACAGATAACAGGTCTGTATGCCATGTTTTTATGCGCATTTCTTGTTTATTCAACAACACTGTCAGCACCTCAGGTTAAGGCAGCGTCGCATTAATTGATGACAATAAATAACGCATTCAAAGATAAGGGGAATGAAGCGGCCATGAACAAATTCAATTATTTTATCACTTAATTCGTTTGGGAGGACGGAATAATACCAAGACAAAACTCAGGATAAGAACTGTCCCAGTCAAGACTCGAAACACACAACTGAACAATATTCAGAAGTTTAACTGTTGGCCCAGCTTGCCCGTTGACCTGTACTGAATCACGCAAGGTTTAAGAAACAACCACCTTTAAAATATTTACCGTCACACAACACAAGCGTCGAAGCTAAGAAACTAAACGAGAAGCCCAAACTGTGTATTGCCAAACTCAGTAGCTATTTCCATGGAAGGGAGTCCTTCTTGAGAACAAACATTTCCAAAGCTAGTCAATAAATTTTCCACTTTTTATGCAACTAGTAAGACAATCACGCTACGGAAAAGAATCTAAGCTTTAAACTATGCTATGGAACGCGAGGATTCAATGCCACATCTACAGACAAAGCCATCAAACCTCAATATAAAACAGCCACATGAGGTCCACACCATTCATGACGTTTTTTTCAGATCTACTGCAATAAAATCCTGTCATCTACGGCTGGTTCCCCAAGATGTCTTTACCCAGAATTTCGAGCCAAAGTTCTGCATATAATTTTTTGTTTTTTTGCATGCGTGCTACATGCCCCTTCCGCTTTCACTATAGCTATCCAAATATACAGTCTGCTGAAAATAACGATAGGATAACATTAATATGCACCTTGAAGAAAGCGGGCGCGAGCGTACGGACTGGATTCATACGGCTCAGGACAGAGTCCTGTTGTCCTTTCCTATAAAGAAAGACCCATGAAAGGCTCAGAATGTACTGACCAGCGAAGCGACTATCAACTTCTCAAAAACATTCCTTCACCATGGAATCCGTTCGTTATGTTAAGACTGTTGTAATGCACAGTTTCGTGTCGAGGGATTCCAATTTCGAATCTGTGAATGGAGAACTAGGAAGAAGATTGATGCATTTTGTTGAGCTGCTTCGATTTCTCCAACAAAATGTCACGACAATACCTTCAGAGTGCACGGACATTTCGTTTCACATTCGCTCCACGCCAAAATTACAATAAATCCAGAGTTCCCTACGGAAGGTTCCTGGTTCGATTCCAGATGGTGTCATTGGAATTTTTCATTGACATAATCCTTCCGATCGCACTATGGCCCTGGGGTCGACTCGGCTTCTAACAGAAATGAGTACCAGGAGTATTTCCTGGGGGTAAAAGCGGCCGCTGCGTAAGGCTGACAACCTTACCACCATCCTGGGCCATTGTCACGTAATCTGGGAACCTTGACTTCCTGGAACCCTCTGGGCACCTCGGGCCTTTAATGGAACTGATTTACCTTTTTTACCAGATTTCCCTAATCGTAGTTTTGTAACAGCTTACACAGCGAAGTTTCCTCCTTGTCTAAGCGTTGAAGTTTGGGAGGGTAGATGGTGTTATTGCGAACCCCAGTTACAAACATGTTACAAGCTGAAGAATAATCATTGAACACCAAAGCATGTTCTGGTAATTCGCACCGTGATAAGAAAACACCACCTGTCGTTCGGCCAGTACTCACCATCGTTGCCGATTCAATCATCGTGGGGTATTTTTAAAAACATACCATAAAACTGATACAACGTCATTAAACAATTAAATAAATAAAAACTCAAGGGAAGGACGGAATCTATAAACACGAACATCCGCGCAGGAGTAATAAAACCCAGTTGATTATTGCACAAATTCATACACCTTCTCGTCAATCAGCAGGCTATGATTACTGACGCACTAATTTACCTTCACACGAAACTTGTTATTGAAATTACAGGATTTGTAGCAGTTAGATTTGACAGGTACGAGCTCCACAGTTTCGCACCATCCACATGCTTTGTTTCGTTACACAAAATTCATATGTAATGATCCATCAATATCTAAAAACTGCGAACATCTAACTCCAGTGGGTTACTGCTGATTTCCATTAAAACGAAATGTAAAGAAACATTTCGAACGGCCACAACTAAGTTATATTTACATCTACGAATATATTACCTTAAGAGAATCTGCATATTGTTTTTAAGAATATGCAATATGAATTCAATTTTATAAGTTTGCGCGCGCGCCATATTTATCACTAAGAGTGGCGAATTTATATTAAGCACGGCGTTGGGTTATCCTCCATATAAAGTTCCATGAAAATCAGGTAAAGGGTTCTTAAACGGAATGAGCACACACACACACACAGACACAAAACTACAGTAATAACTTAAAATTGCTTCTTTGCCATTTCTGAAAGGAAAGTAGGGCCATTCGCAAAAAAAAAAACCTCAAGGGATCAGTAACATTCCAGGCTAAAAGTTACGGGAAGGTTAGGAGCAACAGCGATTGGCGTAACTAATAAATCTGTAATTCTCAATTTCACACAGCTTTTACTGACTGGATTCGTGATGGCCAGTCTTGTTGCTTCTCAAAATAGTGATCCATTACGAACCTCTGCACCATATCTTGCTGCATGACTTAACAGAGCGCTTCTGGTTGGCCAATAAATAATTCACCAACACAAGAAAAAGGCCACACCAGAGCGAATCAATGATTGATCTCAATTCAAGAAGCACCAACTTTTTTTTTTTTTACTTGAAAATCTCACGTCTCAAAGGAGCTCGAGACTGAATCGTATTATCGAACCTCGCAGTTAATTGATCCTCAGGTTATGAGACAATGCTCTTCAACTACCGGAGGCTAAAGATGGGTAGAATCAAGAATTGTGAAACAGGTGGTCACAACCCGCTTCGACGTCAATAATATTGTGCGAAATGTGCTGAAGGTTCGAGTTCAAGTTCAGTCATATTATGCGGATTGTGCTGAATATTCAAGTCCTATGAAATGTTACATGGGGACCGCGGTGGCACAGTGGTTAAGGTGCTGTGCTACAACTAGGAAGGTCGCTGGTTCGATTCCAGATGGTTTCATTGGAATTTTTCATTGACATAATCCTTCCTATCGCACTATGGCCCTGGGGTCGACTCAGCCTCTAACAGAAATGAGTACCAGGAGCATTACCCGGAGGTAAAGGCGGCCGGTGCGTAAGGCTGACAACCTTACCACCATTCTGCGCCGTTGTCATGCAATTTGGGAACCTTAACTTCCTGGAATCCTCGGGCCACTCCAGGCCTGTAACGGGACTGCTTTTACGAAATGTTACATCGTGTCGATTGGTAGATATCTACCACCGTTTCGAAGCATCGTAAAGCCTTCCAGTAGCCTGCTTAGGTTTCTCGTCACCCGGGGCAAGCAATAACAATAGCCGCCTCCTAACAGAAATTAAAAATTAAGGAAATCAAAATTATTTATCAAATTGTCTTCTATTTGTCTCTACGATTTAAAATCTGTTGGGCCCAGAAAATCAATATATTTTTTTCATTTAAAATTTACATTTTACCGCCCCTTTGACTCTGCTGTCCAGGACGGCCGTACCAAACGCTGCACTTCAGCTACGCCCCTACTGCCTTCATCTTTAGAGTCAGGCAGCCCAAGAAGAGTGACTGGACTTCATGAACCTTAAGACAAGACCGCTACAATCCTTCGAAAGTTCGGTTAGTATTCAGCAGTGAACACGGCGTACCATCCTAGAATCCTTGCATCATCGTGTTCGCATGGGGTGACTGATGACAGCCACGATAACTGCACCACCCAGGGTGTTTTTATCCCACCTGGAATTAAAGCCGTAGGGACAAAAGTGGGAGGACATTCTGCTGCCTCCTTTACTTGCAAATGGCAACCGATGATATTTTTACCGCTTCTTTTAAAACCTTGGAAACCCCTGAAAATTCCCATCTCTTGGACATGATTCCACAGCTCCACTGATCAATCCTTACACTTGATATTCGCTTAGGGACAAGTACCACGAAATCACATTTTCAGTGAATATCCGTGCCACGAATTTTAAAAGTTCTTCAAAAGACAGCTTTCTGCAGTTATCGGTATTGCTACCTAGTGGTATTTCTTCACCGGCAAAGGTCGAGGTAGCAACGCCGACACAGCAAATCATGTAAGCCTATCGATCAACTGTTCACAACGACAGATTGTTTTCTACAGTCAGTGCCACCTGACGTATATAGTGTATCTGTAATTAATTGTAAGAATGACTTCTCCACGGGTACCGAACAACGAGAGAACTTAAACCGTCACATTAGATAAGCAAATATTGAATGAAAGCTTAAGTAAAACTAAATTCATATGCAGTTCCTTTATTTCCGATAGAGGCCATACTCCACATCTCCGGAAGAGTTAGTCGCAGTTCCTTGGGGGGAAATGTTAGTCTAAAGAATATACTGGAGAATTTTGTAATACGGAAGTTCATTCGGAATTTTTAAAATACACCACGGCAACAAGCTCAGTACCTATTACATTAGCCACTACACGAACTTCGGATTTCCGGTCAAGAAAAGCCTCTGAACCAATAAATCAGAAAATTCTTATTACTAAAACAGTAACACTCATTACTCAGCAACAGTGGTGACTAGGAGCACCAGCAGCATTAGTAGTGGTAATAATAATAATAATAATAATAATAATAGTCGTAGTCGTGGTAGTAATCGTGGTGGTTGTGGTAGGGGTGGTTGTGTTAGGGGTGGTGATGGTAGCAGTAGCAGTAGTGGTGGTGGTGGTGGTGGTGGTGGTGGTAGTAGTAGTAGTAGAAGTAGTAGTAATCGTGGTAGTACTAGTAGAAGTGGTAATCGTGGTAGTACTAGTAGTAGTGGTAATCGTGGTAGTACTAGTTGTAGTTGTAGTAGTAGTAGTAGTAGTAGTAGTAGTAGTAATCGTGGTAGTAGTAGTAGTCGTGGTGGTGGTGGTGGTGGTGGTAGTGGTAGTAATCGTGGTGGTGGTGGTGGTAGTGGTAGTAGTAGTAGTAGTAGTAGTAGTAGTAGTAATCGTGGTAGTAGTAGTAGTCGTGGTGGTGGTGGTGGTGGTGGTGGTGGTAG
>Ga0131853_10012587_pt1 | contig 15507 bp, 13 predicted proteins | sample TergutLab28metaG_FD_92764 | JGI IMG/M metagenome (GOLD analysis project Ga0131853, IMG submission 92764) | Labiotermes labralis P1 segment gut microbial communities from Petit-Saut dam, French Guiana - Lab288 P1 (version 2) (version 2) | ecosystem: Host-associated > Arthropoda: Insects >...
CCAAGTCTCACATCCATACAAAAGTACGGATTTCACACAGGCATTAAAAGTGCTAATCTTAGTGTCTTTTCATAATGACTTAGATAGCCACACTCTTCTCAGTTTGGAGAATGATCCTCTCGCCTTCTGTATTCTCGCATTTACTTCTCTGCTGGTACCTCCATTTTCGGCTACAATACTATCCAAGTAACAAAAATCTGATGATCTTTTAATGTCCTCTCCATTTAATCTGAGCCTTTGCTTTACTATTGTATTAACACGTATCTCTTCTGTCTTTGAGGAATTAATTTCAAGGCCAGCCTTCTTGGATTTCTTCCAGAGGTCATCCAGTTTCCTGCACATATGTTCATATTTATGAGATACAAGACATACATCATCTGCATATTCCATATAGTACTGTATACACAGCAATAGGTATATGTCATACAGGTTTTGCTAACTGCTTGCTAGCAAGCAGTTAGCAAAACCTGTATGATGAATACCTATTGCCCAGTCAGCAAAACCTGTATGACATATGCCTGTTGCTGTGTATGCAGTACTAGACTCCTGACGATGGACAGAAAACCTGTCCGAAACATGTAGAATTCTATTCCAAAAATAAATTTGAGAAATTGGTGCATCTCGTTGATTTCATTATAAGAATATATCACAATGCACAGTCCTCTGTATGTCAAATTCGTCAGTAGTTCATTTCATAGGTACCAGTAATTTGCAGGAAGTTCATGCTTCCATGTTCTACACCATTCATTTTGGTTGTGTTTCAGTGCTGTGGCATTATGTGTGCGAACATTTGACAAAGCATGAGTATGAGCGCTACCTGCTTCTCAAGCAGGTGTGCACAGATGTAGGACGTGGTCGTGCGTGGCTGCGTTCTTCTCTGAATGAACACTCTCTGGAGCGGTATCTACACTGCATGCTTGGTAGCACAACACATCTTTCAATCTTCTTTGAAGATTGGGCATTTTTGCTTGACCAGGAGAAAAGTAGCATGCTTCCAACAATGGCTGCAGGTATGTGGCCCCCAAGTGTGGAAGGGTATGCTCCAGCATTGTTTATGTGTTTGTGAAATTTCATTTAGCATAGTACCTTCCTGGCTTCCTGGTAACATGACAGCATTACTTACAGACATAAATTTGATGTTGGTTTCATGAAGGTTGGTATTAATTTGTGAAACACTGAAATGTAGGTTACCAGGTTTATGCTACGACTATATCTGATGATATTGATGATGATAATGAAAATTATGAAGGTATCTATAATTGTAGATATCTGATTTATATACATTTTGTAATACTCGGTTCTTACAGACTTATATTTTTTCTGATTTTATAAGTGTAAGTTTACTTTAAAATGTATATATAATGCTTGCAAAAACTGCCATTTTCTGTAGGTCTTGGTTCCATACTGTTTGCTATTAGCATTGACAATGCAGATCTGAACTTACCAAGCAACATGCCCTGTGATGCAGAACCATTGGTCCCTTCTCTCACACAGTCTGATCCTGTAATTGCAGGTAAACATTTACAGTTGTAATGCTTTTTAGCAGTTGTTTATGTATTCATGACATTATGGTTATGGTTATATATTCAGCACTTGTTTATCTTTGTATGACAAATGGGATGATGGAGAGAGCTTAAATAAATAAAGAATACTCTTTAACTGGGTTGGTTTCCTGAACTCTAAGAGTTATCCGTTTATTAAATTGGAAACAGAACTATTCATATTGCATGGCCAGATAGTAATGCATGTATTTATTCCTAACCATATCCCATAAATGTTCTGTTGTTGTGATAGCTGTAATTAAAGATGGTGGTATGTAGCTAAGTAATTCACTTGTAGATATGAGCTGCAAGCGGAAAGCAGATCATCGCCGCCGGAAACGTGTACCGGCTCACATAATTTCGTTTGATGAGGACAACCTAGCAGAACAACATGTTGGAAGGCAAGTGATGTCAAGTAGTGCCCCTCCAACTTGCCTTAACTCTCCTGCCAGTGGTACAGCGAATGTGCCAATATCTACAGAAAGCGTTGGAGCCTCAGTTGTCAAGGTCACAGACAGCATTGCCAAGAGTGATGTGACTCCTACAGAAGAACAGACTCAAAATGTTAGTACCTGCATCTTGTTAATTCTCATGATTTGTTGCGTATAATCAAGGGGTTTGTCAGAAGAGATGTGTAGGATGTAAAGATTAAGTACCCCTTGTGTTTATTAAAGCATCATGCCACATAGATGCATGGGGCGATTGTAGTTAAATTTATGATTTCTTAACCTAAACACTAGATTGCCATGAGTGCTCCAGACCCAGCTGCTTTACTGCCAGGGAAGAGGCCTTGATACACATTCTGTACAAGGTTGGTTGGACCTTGGAGCCAGTGTGGTCAGGGGAGAAAAAAAAACTCCTACCTCTGCCAGAAATCAAATCATCATACCTCAAACATCCAACACATGGCCCATCTATGATGCTGACTGATCTATCCCAGCACTTGGATTCTCCCCCTCCTTCAAAAAAGGCCATACTTAAAAAATGAATTTTAAAATTACCCATGCCATGCATATATATTTTTTATACACAATTGATATATATATCTTTTTATCTTATATGAAACTGATATTAAGTAAAGAGCAGACTACAAGTTATGAAACTTTGTACATCTTATTTCACATTGTAGCTGGTTTTAACCTTGGCACGTGTACTCCCTGACGATGGTATTTTTTTACTGAAACGTGTCGGAGTAGTGTCTCTGCTATTTATGTGTATTTGATATTGTGCATTTGGTTGGCTGCAATAAATCAATACATTAAAAGATGCGGTTTGAAGTGGCCCAATATATTTAGTTTCCCAGTTTTGTTGTATGGAGTTGTCCTGCACATTGTTTCCCTTTCTCTTAATGTATGCGATGTTTTAGCCAGGTAAGTGGCTATCACACTTTCTTTTTGTTATCTAACAGGTTTCACTACCACATTGTGAACCTTGTGATAGCAGTACAGGACGTAGCGAGTTATCTCATGCTGTAATGGATTCAGAGCGACCAAGCCATTTGCAGCTTACTCATTCCCCGCAACATTCATCTGCTCAAGTCCAGTGCAGTCCAACCACAAACTCTCCAGACTGTACAGGGAGCAAAAAAGATACTCAGTGAGTGTATATTCTGTTTTTGATCTTACGGGCTTAAAAATTGAAGGTTATGTTTGCACTTTTGTGTTTATTCATGTAGGTGTGTCTGTGGCTTTGCATGCATATTCTCACAGCTTAAAGTACTGTGGGGTGAGTGTTGATGAGTTATATCTTATGTCAGTATCCTTCAAATACTTGAGAAGGAGACATCCAGATAAACAGTGCTGCAGTTTACAAGGCACAACCCATTATAAAAAAACCTTTTTATAGTTACCTTATACACTGGCAGTTATTCTGTTACAGTTACAGGTTTGCCTTCTGCCTCTGATAAGCTATTCATGCGAGGTTTGAGGTTTGTCACAGCACTGATGTTGAGGATTCTCATCTTCTGAGGTGTTATACAGTACAGTGGCTAAAGTAACATATCCCAACGTTTCAAAGGAGCATAGTGTTTCATCTAACAGGGTTAGTAGGTCACACACTGAAGATGGAGGGAGCAAGATCCTTTGAAATGTCAGTAAATATTTACCATTTGTCATGACATTACTTCCCAGAAGTCTCAAATCTCCAGTCATTGCACTGTTGACATGTTATCATCTGACATGTAGTGACTGTCTTTCAGGATCTTTCACTGTAATGAAATTATTTCACTGCATTACAGTTGTTTATGTGCTTTTTCTATTAAATAAAATCTGCAACATAACAATTATGAGTAGTGTGTCCCATTATTGCGGTTGCGTAACTGCAGTCCAACTGACATAGCATTTGCTAAAATACCCCCTTAGTTGGGTCAGTGTGTTGTTGCTATGATACTGAAATTTTATCCATTTCACTTTGTAGTTGTCTGTCAAGCTTTCCTGCTGTGAATGTAATGTAAACATCAACCCAGTGACCTAAAGAAATCTCATTCCTGTCATGCCATTTTGATGTCATCAGTATGCTGTTGGTAATGTCACATGCTGCAAGGCATATAGGAATTGAAATGCAAAGTCTCTTTTGAAAAGTTGACATTGACAGCCAAACTCTCCAATGTGTGCACACTTTTTTGTAATTCCATAGATGCACACATTCACATTTTTTTTATTTGTTCAAGATGTTTTTGTCCATTTTGCACTGTGTTAGTGGATTGAACACTTTCCAGGGGTCATGGTGTATCCAGTGTGCTGAGTGTGAAACGTCAAGTGCAGATTTTAACCCCTGTGAACAATGTGAGTGTGGGTGAGCTGATACCTGTGTCAGTAACGGATGAAGCTCACTCAGAGGAGGACTCGCTGTCTGTTCCCAGTTATTCTGAGGTAAGTATGGACATTGCCAACTTGGAACTGATGTGGATGTTTGTTCCATAGATAGTCACATTAACCTCGCTGAGATGGAGTAAGATGTTTCATGTTTTAATGGTGGTATTCTTACTGTGTTTGCACATTCATTGACGGGTGTTTGTTGGGTGAATGTATCTTGCTTATTTTGGTGAAGTTGCACATGTACACTTACAGTCAGAGTGGTTGTTCTTGTGATTTATTAATTTTCAGAATGTTGGATAATCAATTTAATGATGTTCACACATGCCAGTACTGAGTAGTCCATTTCAGTGCCATTCCACATGAAGTAGCACATACAAGCTGCAGTGCTGTAAGTGCTGGTTCAGAATTTTAATATTGAAACTGTGGTGTGCCAGTTCAAACAGTGGAGTGTTGTTCTTATTTGAATTGCTTATGGACAAGGTTTTGATGCACAGCTTCCAGCCACATGTTGTGAAGAGAAGGGACTGCTTTCATTAAATCTGTTATATAAGATAAAGTTTTTTTATTGTTAGAGTGATCAGAGGCAGTTTTTGTTCTTCTTTGATACCTTGTTAGTTCATTGTGATTTTAGCAATCACCTAATGCAGAGAAACTGACTTCTAGTTCAAATACAAGCACAAATAATAGTATGAGTAGCAAGTGGTGGTTTTTGTTACAGAAGTAAGCTATCATTATTGGATTCGGCCCATATTTTTGTCGTAACTTGTGCACATTAGGTGATATGACAGGTGTATCTGAACAATTTTGAATTGGTAAGTTAGAAGAATCTGGCTGTACTGTGGCGCATATTCTAAGAAAAACTTGATGGAAGCCAGGTTGAACTTGTATTAAAATAACATTTGAAAGATATAAATTGTATGGTGATAGGTCTGGACTGTACGTAGAATGTTTGGGTACCTCCGATCATATAGCATTGGGTTGGTCAAGAACTCTCTTGGCTGTCTGGGGAGGGGATCAACATGGAGCAGGATGATGCTATCATTGAACGGACTATGTCATTTTTCTGTACCATGTAATGCAGCTTTTGACACATTCCAAAGTAACAGTCTGCAGTGATTTTGTCATTATTTGATTTGAGATCTGGAAGTTGGTGTCTGTTGAAGTCCTGCTTTTTGTATTTGGACTGATTTACTACCTGGTATACCAGTATTAAGATGTGCTGTAATTTTGTCTGTACTAGCTGCTCACCCACTTTACTCGCAACACACAAGTGTCTGCCACTGTACTGAGACAAAAGTGCAGCTGTCTTACTCTACACTGCTACAGCAATGCTGTGGCATGTTGCCAGTTGTACTAGCCTTATATCATCCTTCTGGTATATCTAATAAAACTTGAGACTCTGTGATCATAGTCTTCTTGGAACATTTCTTGACACTGGCCATGACAAGGTTGTGAAAGTCACTGATAAATGTGGGATTTTGATGGATGTTTTTGTGTTGGTGTATGTAAGTACTGTCTTTGTTGATATCAGTGTTGTGTGTGCAGGATACCGACTGTGCTGCAGCTGCCTTGCTGGCAACACAGCAGTTGCTACAGACCAACTGTATAGACTTCTCACGCCAAGAGTTTTCAACGACAGGAAACTGTAATAATGTATCGGATCACTTCACCCATGTTAGCAGTAAGTGAACTGTTTTGGTGGGACATTTCAATATGAAACTACTGTGGAACTGGTGGGACACATTATTCTAATCACCACTGGTTGGATGTAGCATATTTTCCATTCTGTATTCACTCTTTGCACACAGTGTGTATAGTGATTAGAGATTACAAAATTTGCATTTATGCTTCTCTGCATGTTTCATCTCCGGAACTTCTCAGTAGATTGTAATGAAAATTGGTACTTAAAATGAATATAAAATGAAATGCCTTCAGTTTCTTACCAAATAGATACCATACCAAAACTTGGCCATGGCATGAATCATTCATTTCCATAAGATTTACCATTGCTATTTGATTTTTCTTTGTTAGCATCATGGGTGTTTAACAATATAAAATGAAAGTCAGGAGGCAACTCTACTGAGTGGAATTGAGTATGGTGAAAGTCTGTTATGTATATGTAGTATAATGATAATGCCATTGTAAGAACGGTATTGCGCTGTCAAATTGTTTATATTGTGTACTGTAAAGTTATTTGGTAACAGGATGTGCATGTCTGTCAACTATTCTATTATTACAAATGATTAGAAAGGTCTTGTTTGTAACTACTGTTTGGCGCAGTCTCACTAGCTGAAATCCCTTCCTCAAATTACTAGGTGGGAAAGAATATGATCTACCATTATGTACCCCAGGCCACAGCCTTGATGCTATGGAGAGGGTGCAAGGACCTGCTTTTTTAACTGGTGTTGCAGTATATAAATAATACAATTTATATTTAAATTTTAGTACATGCACACAGTAGCCTATTGTCTGCTGCATTCTTCATTTGATCAGGTGAAATTAGAGAGGCTGTGCTGTCACTTCTGTCCTGTAAGGAGGAGTTGCAGGCTGAAATTCGTTCCCTTAAGAGGCTTCTTGATCAGGGCCAAGAAGAGAATGCTGAGTTGAAGGCTGCACTGGCAGAAACTAATCGCCAGCACCACGACAAAGTGGAACGCTTAGAAAGTCGAATTCAGGCATTAGTCAGGTGAGGATTAAAGAAAATTTGTTATTTTCTTCAACTGCATTCCATCTAACTATTCAAGACCATAAAGAGTTTATTTGCGCAGAGGAACTGTACAAAATCGGTTTTTGTTGCCTGCCATTGATTTCACTTGGTACACTTACTGATTATTTCAGAGAGAATGAGTTATTAAAGCATCAACTGCGTAAGTATGTAGGAGCTGTCCAAATGTTGAAGCGGGATGGTACTCAGGCACATGAAGCTCTCGCTAGTCTGGAGGCATCTCAACCCAAAGCCGGAGATTTGGCCTATCCTGACTATCATCATGAGGCTCGTGAATATGAGAAGAAACTAATCCAGGTTAGTTACTTTCTGTCTGTTAGTGTACAAGCATGAATACTGGGCACAACATAGGTGTATGGAATTATTTTTGCATGTTTTTGGTCTATTTTCAACACATTTGATAAAGTGGTAATTTCTGACAGGGTTTTTAAAGCCCCTATAATTTCATTATTATTATTCATTTAGACTCCTTATGTTGTCCCTTTGTATTAGTATTTATTTATACAATAATTACACAAGGAAAGACTATTTTGCGACGAATGTTTTAATACAAAAATAACGAGGTTCTCACCGCAGACATCTGTGTTCCGTTCCAGGGCAGTGGATGTAGAACTTATGCTGGGAAAAGTGGGGCATGCATACACACATCAACACAACATGTGTAAATGAGAACTAGCTGGATTAAATGGAAGCTGGTCTCTTTATTTTTTTATTCCTGAGAAAGCAGAAGGAAAACCAATTGGAAATGTCTTAACAGATAGAAATGTTGTTAAAAATGAAAAATAAGGATTTAAAGGAAGATTATCTGCATGATTTTCTCTGCTTCCTGTGTATGTAATAAAAGTTCCCCTTCCTGGAGTATATTTGCTTTTTGAAGGGTAAGGTGGGAAAGAAATAGCGTGCACTGTTGGCACCCTGTAAACTAGAGACATCATTGTGTGCCAAGTTGTACTAACATGACATATTGCAGGTAGCTGAGATGCATGGAGAACTGATGGAATTCAATGATCGCCTTCATCGGCTTCTGCAGCAGAAAGATGCTGCATTACATCGGTTACGTGAAGAGCTTGTAGATTTACGTGGGCCCTTGCCTGATGATGTTGCTACATCTGATGATGATCTGAGTGTGACCAGTGACTATGATACTAGCTCTCTTTCTGCTGCTGCCCGAGCTCTTGTTAATATTTGGATACCATCAGCTTTCCTTACTGGTGGCTCCTCTGATGTTCATCATGTGTATCAGGTCAGTGTCTCATTATGAAGTATTGACACTTTAACCCTTAAATGACGGAATTGATATTTAAATTTTAGTGCTCGGTTTATGAAAAACATTAGTATTATTTGAAAAGAAAAAGGTAAATTTTTTTAAATAGACACCTTTTTGTGGAAAATAAAATTGAGATTATCAGCATGTCTTAAAAATTTAGTAAATTTCCTTGTTGTCTAAAAATATGAAATGAATGTCTAGTGGTGTGTATTTTCATGCTTTCACATATGCATATGTAGGTCAGTTAAAGGATAAAGCCTAGTGGTATGTACCATCTTCTGGAATATAAATGGACTTTTTAATTTTGTCACCATGGTGTGTTCATGTGTTTCGTATGATTGTTACGATAAATAATTATTTCCCTGTGCACCATTAACTGATTAGATTTAATGGTATATGTCCCTTTTGTGTGTAGCTCAATCAAGGAAAACTTAGCATTTTTTCCTTAACTTATTAGGGTTGTAATGATCTTGGAGGTGCAAAATGCTTTCTCCTGTGTAATAGAGATTAACTTCAGTCTATAAAGGTTTAAATGAATTCTGGGACTAAATAGGTACTTCGAGCTCACAGTTAAGAGTTTTGTGGATTTCTTTGAAGTTGTGTAAAAAGATCAGGAAAATTTTTATTTCCATGTAGGCCATTCTTAATGTTTGTTTTGATATAGGACTGGTAATGAACAAATGTGCTAAACGCACTTAACATCCACAACGGATTCTGAGCACTCTATCATTGTTTAAAGGAATGTAGGGTTTATGTCATATCAATTAACAGCTTTAGGCACATGATAAAGTAACTGGGGTTGTCTTGATATGTTATATGATGACTGCCAGTTGTATCATATGAAGAATTTGATTGCTTTGCCACATAGGAGGTAGAGTTTGTGCATCACATGTAGTGATGTAACACGTTTGATGACAGTCATAGTGGTTTTGGAAGGATTGGGACTACTGTGTCAGTGTCTGTGTGTGGATTTATGGGGGTGAGGCATGGTGTAAATTCACGGGAACAAAAACATCTGAAATGACAGATATTAATCTTAAAAATCACCATGCAGTTCATGATGTTATGTGTGTATCGGATTCTGGTGTGCAGGGAATGTGCACAGAATCGTAGGCTTCTGTTATTTGGAAGAAACAAATTCTGACCATTATGCAGTTATTCAAGGAGTTGTTAGAGGAACAGAAAATGGTGGACAATCCACTATTTTTGCAAGAAATGAAGGATAGTTTTCAAAGAAAAATTAATTTCAGGACAAAGAAGTTCATTCTGTGCTAGATATTTTCAAAGGGTGCAAGGCCTTCTGGGAAGACAGAGGTTGGCACTTCACAGACTCTTTTTATGAAACAGAGTAAGTTGAACTGCAGGGGCAAAACAGATTCTAAATTCCAGGAAGTTGCAGGCTTTGTGTACAGTAATGCTACCATGAATTTAATCTTTATTGTGCGGAACTTTAATTCAGTCTTCGTGCTCAATGTACGAAATTTTCTCCGTGACGGCCCTTTTAATCGTTGCGCGTTTGACAATAAACATTTATATATTTTGAACCAAAGATAATGAAATAATGCAATAATCTGCATTTTGTTGGGAATAAATCAGAGATACTTCTGTTCAAAAAAAGTCAGTAGAAATATTTAGTGCCTAAATGCAGAAAGTTAATTTTAAGAAAATTTATAATTTTCAATTTATTTTACTTACATTTCTGTTTCAGTCCCCAATTTTGCATAGGAAATTCTAGCTTAAGGATTTGTGGATTTGTGCCTTGGTGTGGGTGTGTCAGAAACATCATCTTCACACACACATCATATGTTCTCAACACTTCACTAACAACTTTTCTCTTCACACCACTCGCTATTCACATGTGACACCGTTATGAACCCGAGAAAGACCTATGTTTGTTGAGTTATGTTCCCGTATACCGACATGCATTGTCGTTTCCTGTGTGTTTTTCACGATGGGGAATCGAGAATTTCTACATGATATTTCCTTACTCTGTCAAGGAAAGAGTAACTAAAACAGAGATATTTCAGCGATTGTCTAAAAATGCATAAAATTCTATTGCTTAAATAAATGATGCAGTCGTTCAGTGACCCTGCTTCTTCATTGTTGCTGCTCCAAACCAGTTCAGATATCTGGTTTGGAGAAGGAACCCGAATCTCTTGTGCGCAGACATTGCAGACTGCTGACTTAGAAAGGAATATTCAGTCCACCTTATCATTAGGAAGTTGGAACAAGTGGTAATGCATTGAAATGGCATATCATTTCAGCTGGTTTTATGGCTCAAATATTTACAGACCATTCTGTTTATTACCAAATATCAAACTGCAGTTTGAATTATAAGCCCAGTGGAGTTTGCAAACAGGGCTTCTCACGTACAGTATAAGTTATGGGAAAATCATGACCTCACACTGCAGCCAGTAATTACCTATATTTATTTGTGTGAACGAATTTGTGCATCTGCATCCTGTTTATCTTATTTTTCAAACTGTCCTTCTATAATGGACCAGAAATGGAACTGAAATGGAAAATTGACATACAGAACCTATATAATACTCATATTTGCATTTTATCATATACAGACAGTTGGTGCTTAGACCCTTTTAGCAGTAATGTATCCTGCGACCGTAAACATAATGTGCGTCTCTGTTGTGACTATAGAAGGAACAGTGTTGTTTGTCAGTCGCCATATGACGCATTTCTTTAGTTATGAGAGGAGTACACAGCAAGAACATTTTTAGACGAAGCACACCGTCACAAATATATTTCCTGTAACAGCAATGCTTGTCAGAGTGAATGAGGCTTCGGATTGGAATACATCGACGAAGTACTTCAAATGGAATAGTGTGGCTAAATGTTTCTTTGGAAGGAAATGAAAGGGGTCAGTTGCTTAACATAAAAACGAACATTCTGCAGTTTTGAAGATTAAAGGCTGGCTAGAAATTTGGTATTCATGAGGTGTTTATGTACATGACTGGGTAAAGGGGCCGGAGCGTGAATCTGACCACAAACCGCTATATAATGTGGAGATAACGAGTGGGGCTATTATTCTAAGCCTCTACATGAGTGTACGGGGCATTTAAATGGCTGGCAATTTGGTGCATTTGTAAGATGCTGATTTAAAAGGATTCGATGTGTTTGCCAGATAAAGGTTAACTAATGCAGTGATACGTGGAATTGAATTTATAATTTTCGGCCATCCACTGGAGCATAGAACTGGATGTAAAAGAGACCTAACTTGTCATTTTGTTGCATTGTTTTGCAGGTATACATTCGTATACGTGATGATGAATGGAACATCTATAGACGTTATGCCCAGTTTTACTCATTACATAAAGAGCTGAAGAAATATGATGCTATTGTCAGCACTTTTGACTTTCCACCCAAAAAGACTCTGGGTAATAAGGTAAGAAAGTGCAGTCACGGGTTGGTACATAATGTGTCTCTTGCTGTGTTTATAGTGGAAAAAATATAATTGCCTGTTTAATATAAAGTGGTTAGTGTCGTAACAGTCTAATGTGGAGAAAACACTATTAGAAAAATGTAAGTTTCGTTGGTTTAATTTTTTTTTGTAATGTTATTCTGTACTCTTAATGTAACGATGTTCATAGATTACACCTTACAACACCAATTTGATTCTTGTGTTTGAAGTTTCCTTATTTCAATGTATTTTTAAGCACGCATTACAGAATGCTACTGAAAATGTTATGTTTTTCTTGCAGAACAACATTTAACTAACAACTCAGCTTAGACACAATTGTTGTATCGTGTCATGTTACACCATGGCAGATGGCTGTAGAAAAGCTGACATTTCTTCCCCATATTTACTTAATGTGGTGTGCAAAAGAACATTCATTTTGCAGTTCTAGTAAATGTTGGCTGTAGACTTGTCACCTCCAGTTGTTTTCATATTGAAATATAACACACTTTAAATGTTGAAAAGCAAAAAGTAGGCACAAAGAAATATCACATCGTTATTAAACCTAATGAAATGTAACCTAGCCTAACCTAACGTTATGTAACATAACCGAACCTAACCTTACTTAGCCTAGCCTAACTTAATGTACATTGTTAATGACATATATTATTAATGTTGAACAAAAATGTATGTTAATTATATCATATTGCACTTTATCGAATCTTTCTGACATTCACATTTTTTACGTTACCTTGTGTTACATTCCGTTAGGTTTCGTAACTTTGTGACATTTCTTTGTGTCTGCTTTTTAATTTTCAGTGTATAAAGGTTTGTTACATTTCAATATTAAACAAATGGAGGTGACAAGTCAATAGTAAACAGTTACTGCAGTTTTACCTTCATATCCATATGTAACAGATGTGATAAGCACACACCTTTACCTCCTTTTGATGTACTGTGGGAAGTTACAGTATATATATGTTTTCTGTCATTTATGTTCATGCAGGATGCCAGATTTGTTGAGGAACGTCGCCGCAGACTGCAGCATTACCTGCGTTGTGTAATGAATCATTTAGTGCAAACAAATGTTGGTCTGGCCACTGCACCAGATAAGGATCTTCTTATAGGCCTTGTGCCATTCTTCGGGTGAGTTTTCCATCTGTATATCCCTTCTCAGTCTTAACCTTAGCACTAGCTTTACATCCAGATCCCTTTACCCCTTAGTAAAGAGCATGTGATACCCATTGGCGTGAACCTCATGTTGTTGAGCATGTTGCATAGTCATTATACCGATTATCGATCTCAGCCACAATGGTAGTGTTCAGAAATGTTCTTCCACACTTCAGTTAATGATACTGTCATAAAGCATGTGTCTTATGTAGCATAAAATAGGGGCATGATAATTTATGATGAAAGTGGAAGAGCATGGAAGGTACTGTCTCAGTATACATGTAGAAGGTCTGAGGAAAACCATGAAGACATCAGGATAGCCAACTTTATGCCAGTAATTGAAACCAGAATATCTTAAATAGAAAGCAGGAGTGTAAGATTCAATGTTCAGTCATAACCTTTGCAGACGTATCAGGAATGGGAAAGAAACTTTGAACCAGCAGTATATATGTTAAGGAATATACAGATCTGTGTGTATGTGTGCGCGCATGTTTGTTTCTAATTGCTGTCTGAAATAATTTAATTTATGGTTAGAATGAGGCCAGAAATTTACTTGTCACTGATTTCTGTACACTTTGCCACTGTATGCCCATCATTTAGGTGTTTTCGGTTCACTTGGGTTTGGTGGTAACTTTGAGCACTATTTTGCATACAGTGAGATGTGGAACAGTGTGGATGATAGGAGCCGGCGAAAACAACCTAATTCACGTAACCCATTCTCAAGACTGGCACACAGTGGGACAGAAAATAACCAGACATGGGAGCATTCACCACAATACACAGGACTATAACAAAGGTATGTTGTGTTACATTGAAACAGTAGTTGCATTTGGTGACCTTTTATGCTTTAGTCAGCTGTTCAGTTAGTAACATCAAAGGTGTACGAGTTTCATGTTTATTACTTTGACATAAACATCCCAAACAACAAGAAATAGTGGGCAGTCCCTGTATTTTTCGACATAATTGCAAAACTGATCAAAACATTTTTTCCGTTTGTACAACATGTTTTCACTTCCACAGAGAATGAATAACAGGTCAGTGTTTGCTTCCAGTTGTGCACCTTAGCTCTCATCTTATTATCACATGAGAAGTAAATTCCTTTGAAGTACCTCTGCAGTGATGCATGAAAGTGGAAGTTTCTAAGCATAAGATATGGCCTGAAGTGCGGATTTGCAATACATTTCCAGCTAATTCAGGACACTAGACCAGAAAAATGCACAAACTTGCACATTGAATATTCCTACATGTTTTGGTCCGCAAGGGACTCGTCATGGAACCAAGCTAAAGTAATACAGCATAAAACCAAATTAGCAATAATGCTTTTTATTAAACCATATTGCTGCATTTGTTTTATGCAGTTTTACTCTAATATTTTTTGTATTGATAAACCTCATTTGCTTGTTGGGCACAGGTAAACTTTATATTGTTCATTCTGTGCATTATCGATGTCTAATTCATGACACTAAAGTAACAAAATTCACAAACCTGCTTCTTAGATATTTATATTATGACACTGAATATTCCTGCATATTTTGGTCTATAAGGAACCATAATCAGGGAATCAAACCAAAGCAATACTGCATAAAACCAAACTAGCTAACTTGCATTAATGCAGAAGAAGGTATTCTGTGAGAAAAAAAAAAGTGACCTTCTCCTGTATGGACCCCCCCCCCCCCCCCCCCCCCCCCACCCCCCCCCCCCCCCCACCCTGCCCCACAAAACACACCGTGCAGGCAACAAAAAAAAAAAAAACAAAAACTAAAAAAAACCAAATAACCAAATTTCATTAATTGAGAAAAAAGTATTCTTTGGAAAAAAAAAAATGAACTTCTCCTGTATGGACACCCCCCCCCCCCCCCCTCAAATAAGGGCTAAGTAATACTTTCCACTGCTCATCTACCGTGGCCCTTGAAAAGACCATCAGCTGTTATTTTGCCTTTCTCTTACTCTTCTGTATCCCATCTGTGATGTAAATCTTGTGGACCTGAAGAGGGCCGTTTATACCGTAACATTTCCTGTGAACTGTTTCCTCCATATCTTTGCCAATTCCTGCAGATTTTATTTCTTATGTGATGCCTACAAACACCAAGTTTGATTCTGGATTCTTCACCGCCAGAATCAAACTTGGTGTATCATACGGACAAATTTTCCAGTTGTTGTGGCAGTTATATGGAGAGGCAGAGTTTCTTCATTTTTCCTTGTTTTTTAGGACATGGGCTGTGTGGAAAAAAAGTAAATACAAATGTAAGATGCTCCTCGATGTCACATGAAGGACACCCCTCATTCTGTTACGAAACTGACTTTCTTTAAAAAACTAATTTCCACACACATTTCGTAATGCATGTATATGTAATTGATTCAGAGAAATTATGCACATACCATTTTTAGTAAAGTTGTTGAGAGCACCATGCTTTAGAGTTATACTTTCTAGCAGTATACCAAAGTGTGACATACATGGGCTGATCATTTAATTCCGGGACTGATTTTTTTCCGGGAAACTATAATACGTAGCGAAATGGCAACAGAGTGGGACACGTGGCAACTCTGTACAAGTGTATATGCAAAACCGGAGGTCA
>Ga0131853_10012588_pt1 | contig 15506 bp, 3 predicted proteins | sample TergutLab28metaG_FD_92764 | JGI IMG/M metagenome (GOLD analysis project Ga0131853, IMG submission 92764) | Labiotermes labralis P1 segment gut microbial communities from Petit-Saut dam, French Guiana - Lab288 P1 (version 2) (version 2) | ecosystem: Host-associated > Arthropoda: Insects >...
AAATCTCAAAGATGGGAACACGAACTCCACCCAGGGAATATAACGCGTGGTGGTCACAGGAAACGTTAAGTGTCTACCGACTAGATGACAAGAAGAATATTTGTGGTTAGGCCTCTTTAGTTTTATTCTCACAGTCACTCCACTTTTTATACTTTAATATTCACAATCAATTTATTTGTGTCCGGCACTGTTACAAACTGTATCAACAAAATAAACCTCTTTATTATCGACACGCTTCACCTTCAACCTCCTCACACGAATGTCAGCTAAGAAGTCCCCCCAAACCCAGCCTGTGCTAGCTTCACGGCCTCTACTCTCGTCAAGCATAACAGGTGTCTGATTGATGTATGCCGAAGGGGCATAGAATGTGCTGTTTGTTCCCAGGGAGACAAAGAGGTAATAAGGTTGTAACCCTAGCTAAAAGCATGCCGCATCTCTTCGCGTGATAAACACAGTCATAAACTTAATACCAGTAACCTTGAAGTCCACACCCTCACAATATACCTGTGTATTGTACACAAGGGAAATTCTTTTGCTAGAAGTCCTAAATTTTACTTTATTCTTCTCAAGTATTTTTGCCTGTCTCTCCGCCGAGCATATTTTTTTTGATCTGGCTTCGAACCAGGATCAACGGTAACAATAGCTTTTCGCAACAAAGTTCAGCAGTGTTAAACTTGTTGTAAGAACTCCCTGATGATGGGAGAGTAGTGCCGAAGATGTAGGGGCGATAAAGGCTGTCCTCTTTTCTATGTTGTATGTGCAATTATTTGGTTTGGCAAGAGAAAGAAATTTGATTAAAATGCACGGAGTAAGCAATTCCTAAACTGATATTTAATATTTCTGTTTTCTTATATCCTTAGTAGTCTCTTTTGCCTCTTCCTCGGCTTCAATATTCCAATCTCGCTTCTCTTCTTTGCTGAACAGTGCCCATAACATTTTTCCTAATTTCAAGTACCAGCAGTGCGTGAAGGTGAATTCAGTCCTATGTTCATAGGACCTGCAATTTACTTGCCTACTCTTCGGTTGTCTACCGGTCTTCAGCATTCTCCACGCTTATCGTAATTTGTTAATGACCTGTTAAGTCATACAATTTATTACACATTTTTATGCCGGTATTAATATCTCGAATTCAATTCTGTAGTTTTCCTCTGGGTGTGGCATACAGTATTCTTTATTATAATTTATTATCTGACATTCATGTTTCCTTTATTCTTTGCTTTTGTGAATAAATATATTTTTTTGCACTGAAAATTCTCAAGTTTTTAATTTTCGTTATTCCATTCCAAATAATTCTAAACCTGCTTCTTTACTACACGCCTCTCTTTGGTTAAACTTAAAGTGTCAAGTTACTTTTGTGCCAACTGTACATTTGTCATGTATTCGTCCTGTGCCTGCTGTAATTTCTGTCCACAATTGCAGCAATCTCTCTTCATACATTTTCCTGTTACTGCCTATATATAATAATTCATCGTTATGTCTACTTTTTGTGTGTAGTACAAATTATCTAACATATCTGCGTCAGCTTACTCCATTTTTCTTCTTCCAGCCATTACAAATTTACCTAACAGCATATTACGATCAGATACTCAGCCCGATGTGCTCGCCCAGCCGTAACATTCTGTTTGACTATCATTAAATCAATAAGCCACCTCAATTCCCTTGTTCGCTGTATACTTATGGATATTTTGTCAGCTGCGATACTAATACGTTCTTTATCAAGAAACAGTGTCCTTTCAATTATTTGATCAAGTTGTTCCACCAACTCATTCTTAATCCTCTTACAATCTTAGGTGCTTAAACTAATTTCTTTATTACTAATTTTACGTTCATGTTTCCAAAGTGCTGTTCCCATTCGACCTTCCCGTGCAAATTTTATGTGCGGTTCTTACGTGTCTCGCCCATTGCGCTTTGTTGCTTAAAACTTATTATGTTTGGTAAAGTGGTGTAAATTTTAATTTAGGAGAACTTGTATTGTGAAAGGTGTATATCCTTCATATATTACTGAAAAGAGAGCAAAACCTTTGGATAACAGGAAGTGTTTCCAGACTCGGAGAAGACTGTGCATACCCAATGCAATCAGGTAGACAAAACTGCTGTCACTGGAGGGATGAATTAGAACAACTGTTGTTCCAAACGAAACTTCGTAGTAGGTGGCTACTGATTTGGCAATAACAGGCGATGGACAAAATCCGGGAAATAAGTATTGCTAAGTAAACCATACAATTGGCAGAACCAATCAGAGGTAACTTCCAAATCTGAACTTCGTAATTTTAAAATTCTTCAGATCCTACTACTACAAAGTGAAACTAACCAAATGCACACCTGCTAGAGTTTAATTTCACAAAATTTGTGTTGATATACTGCCAGTGTGTCCACACATTTGTGACTCACCATATACCATTTACGAGAACGTGCATCATACAATAATGCCTGTATTATTACAACTAATATCCTGACGATGGGCATTCAGGGCTCGAAACATGTAAAATTATGTGTGAAATTAAATTGTAGCAGGTGTGCATTCGGTTGGTTTTGCATTATAATATGCACGGTATAAACAACGTAAAATATCTTCATATACTGGCTGTTTTAACAGTGATATAAGCTATAGTATTGGCAGTTGTGTTTTCGGAAAATCAGTAGCTTAAATGCGTTAACATTCAGCAGTACCAGCACCATCTTTGGTACTGACAAAACAGAACGGCATAAAGAGTGTTTGGCCGGCCCAGTGTCACGCTGAGGAAAGACAAACACTAGTGGTCACACAATCATAAAAAAAACAGAAGAAATCTGGGCTGTAGATTTTGAGAATAACTTCGTTCCGGACGAATAATTTGTTAAAAAACTCAATAGTGAAGTGGCCAAAAAGATTGCTTTGGGACTCTGCGTTAGTAGTGGTAGCAGCAGCAACAACGGCAGTAGTACTGGCAAGGGTTCGATGTTGAATGTTCGTGCGTCTGGCAGTATTCTTAACCAGCGTCCTTGTAAATAATAAATAAGTAGATTGAAGACGCCGATCTTGTGACTTTACCTATTTTAGGTTTGCTCTTTTGTGGAGAAAGCTTCTCGTGGAAGATTTTATCTGGCTTGAACAAGTCTTCAGTGTGGAGGTGCAAAGCAAGTAACCTTTATTGTGCTAGTTTTCTAGACGTAAAATCTCTTCACAAAAGAAAAATAAATCTTACTGTGTGTATGTAATAAGTACAGAACGTAAGACTATCCGTTAATGTCTAATTTATTTCGCATCTTTCACCTCATTAATCACACAAGGTCAACCATACAGAAGACATTATAATTTTAGAATTAAATTATAGGGCGTTATCGTAATAAAGGCGGAGTTTGTAGGGTCTACGAAAGGAGCGGTCCAGATCTATGATAGCTACATTTCTGGCTGTTATGTAAGTATACTGAGGAAAAACAAAAGCACACCGAAGGTAAATTGTATTTAATTTCAAAGACAAAAATTTATTAATTCTACAGTGATGGTAAATACGAATGAATTAACATACATTTTTTCTAAGTACAACGCAAGGAATTTTATACATATAAATGAAAAAACACTCCCGACTGATTTTTGTTTATTATTATTGTTTTGCCTTGTTTTCTTCATGTTTCTTTCCCATATTTGTGTGAACGAATGTTTTACATTTGCGCAATAGCGCTTATTTTGTAATTGTTGTTTAGTCTGTTAAAGTCAGCACGTACATGCAAAATAGTTTGAAATAAATAAACAATCAATATCATTATAATTATTTGTAACTTACTTAATGAAGGTTTCTGAAAAACTAATTATACAGCATCGGGTTGTAGGACGAAAATAAGTTGTGGACAGAAAAAGATGTAGAAAGAAGCGGTTCTGGCCTAGTTTATTCCGGTTATTTTGTCAGGGCAGATACTGCGATCAAGACGTTAACTGCAGTGAACATTTGTTGAGATATTATTAATATAATTGTTATTTTATTGCGGGGTGATCTTAATTGCATTTGCTGAATGTAATCTTGCGTTGTGTTTTACCACACAATAAAGAGCATTACGCGCTAAGATGAATGCATAGACTATCACGCATTCTATTATTAGAACTCATTTTCATGGCATATAATATTTATTCCGCCCTAAGCCTAACAGTTTTATACAATGTCTTATTTCGACATATTTTCGAGTAGGCAACTTATCTATCACCAGAACAACTCATCTTGGGCAAATTTTAATAAATTGAAAATGTGGAGAAAGTAATTTATATGCCTTTTAGTTTCGATTTCAAGTCCCTTCTTGATTAACAGTTTATAATACTACTACTACCACCATTAATACTACCACCACCACCACCACCACCACCACCACTGTTACTACAACTACAACTACTACCACTCCCACCACCAAAACCCTCACCACTACTACTAATACTACTACCACTCCCACCACCACAACCCTCACCACTACTACTACTACTACTACTACTACTACTACTACTACTACTACTACTACTACTACTACTACTACTACTACCACCACTACCACCACCACTAATACTACTACTACCACCAGTAATACCACTACTACTTCTGTTACTACTACCACCACCACATGAACTACCACTACTACTAATACCACCACCACCCCCCCCCCCCCACCACCACCACCACCACCACCGCCATCTTTTACGTATTGCATAGTCGCCTTAGAGGTATCTTTCCTTGACATATTCTTACAAAAGAATAATAGGTTGCTGCGTATTTCTCCTCTATCCATATATCATACTTGTCCTTCCTATCAAATCCTCATTTTTTTTAAACTCATAATAATATCTGGCAACGAACAACGATTATGAAGCTCGATGTGATCCATGTTCCGTGCATTGATTAATTCACCAAAAGACCAACAATTGGAGTTGGCTTTTTGAATGCAGTTTCATTACATAGTGACTGCCGACAAGTTTAGGCCACTCGTGTGACCATTTTCAGGAGGTAAGAACAATAATACAAATATAATCATAATGTGTCCAAATCATTCCACAGTTAAAAGTCATATATTTTTGGTCAAAATTCCAATTAAATGGTAAACTAGCAATGAGTATAAAATATTATAATTAAAAAACTGTTGTCTGGAATATGGTACTGTTGAATGATGTACATAGAAGGTGCATATGATGGATTATGATCCAGACTGGCTAGCGATGTTATGGCCTGCATAGTGGACTACTGGTAACTGCTCCAATTAATCCTTTGCACAGACTGTGCAGTGATGTGGACAAATCATAATTTTATTTGTATTTTTGTTCTATCACCCTGAAGATGGTAATAAGAGTGGCGGAATCATGTCGGTGGTCACTATGTAACAAAATTACATTCATGAATCCTAGTGCATTCTTGGTCTTCTTAATTAATTTTGTCCATTATAAAGCTCGTATATATATATACACGAGCTTTAATAAAATTAATAAAATATATATATATATGAACTTATTGCATTTATTAGTTCGTACCTCATTCTTGGGCTAAAATGAATTTTGGCTATGTGCTTTAGCAAGCGTTTGTGAAAAGTAACTGTTAGCCTCATCACATCTGTCTGTTACCCCGACAATTTTTCTGCATTAAGCAGCATAACCCCCACCGGAAGGATTTTCGTAAAATTTCATATTTAGGACTATAGCTGTAGTTTATTAACGCATTCCGGTTCTGGTTAATATAGGACAAACATAACAAATACTTAACTTGAAGATCTACCTTCACTTATCTAATAGTAATCTCATCATGATGATGTTTAAAATCGAGTCTGTAGTTTCTGTGAGTTACGATCTGAGCATGAAGAAACGTTGGCTATCTGAATACATCAATCTCGGTAAGTACGCCGTTCACGATCGCTTGTAAAGCTGTTGCTAAGATACAGACAAGCCATATGAGCTACTCTGATGCGTGAAACTTGCAAACGGCACATTTCAGATACTTTCTTCTCAGCGTTTTTTTAATACTCGTGATTCTAAAATCTAAGGAAAATATTAGATTGAAAGCTCCAGAGATGTTACGTTTTGCAGACATTTCCTAACTTGCTGCTAATGTTACTTGTTAATGTTTGTTATTTAATGACCCTATTAGTTGCTAATATTTTATAAAGTCAATAATTAGTTAATTAATTAATTACGTGGGTAATTGGGGAAATTATATTGAGAAGATGAAGTACTGTGAAACAAAGCCTGTCGGAGGTTCAATTTGGTCACCATTAATCCAGCACAAGGTGACACCAAACTCGATCCTCGGCGGTGAGAGACCGACAACTAACTGCGTGAGTCATGGCAGAACCTCTTTCAAAGTTGCAATTATTTTGTTGCATATCTTTCATGTAGTGTTTCTGGTTATACACACTAATAAACCAACGATTATTTAAACTTACATTTTCGAAACATAAACAAATAATTTTTAAGAAATTATCCTACTAATTAAATTGCTTAATGCTTGCATTCCGATGTGTACGTACCATTATTAGATTCTCTAATTTGGAAGTTATATTACTTCGGATTTTACCTTACGATTAACGTGAGGTCTCATTCACAATTTTTACTTAGATAAGAGTGTAAAATTTTATTTTATAACCAGTGGTCAAATATTAATATTATGTTGAATTATGAGATACAACTACAATCATTCGCATATTTTCGTACTAACGCGAAAGGCATGAATATATTCTAATGCCTCACTGTTTAAACTGATACCAACTTTATGATAAAACTAATTTGAAATGAGAATGTGGCTTAAGTCCATACTATAAATTTTCGCATAAAAAAGTGTATTTTGGGTCTTCAAAAATAAGGCTGAATTCTATACTTTTTCCAAGTAAAGCTTGTTCCTTGTGAAAAGAATATGGAATTTCTTGCGTTCCTGAAATTACCAATTTTCTAAACGTCTTTCTTACATGCGACTCATTATGCAAATAAGCGACGCTATCCTCCAATCTGAAGATTTCATTTCTCTACTCCACCGAACTATATGGATACCTGAATTTATTTTATCCCACGCGCAATATATAGCAAAGGGATTTTTTCTATTACCTCTGAGTGCCGCATCGAAAAGGCGGTAGAGAATTATTTCCCCTGGAATAAGAGAAACAACCCAAAAAGGCGGTAGTTGGTTGTATGACAAATGTCTTTAGGGACTCTGCTACTTCCATGTATTTGATGTCCACATAACACTAGTGTATGCAAGACGTGGAATCTTTTCCTTGCAGAATATAAGAAAATAGAATATCGGTGAATACTGTGATGCAGAGCTGTGATTTGTTTTCATGTACTAGAATCTTGCCATCATATTCAAACTCAGAAGTCGATTTCGTTCTTCTTCTTCAAGATTCGTCACAGAAGTGAAAAGAGTCCCAATAGTTTATGTAAGTTATCACTTTATATATTCCGCTGTTTGAATAGAATTCATCATTCACTAAGATACGTAAAGCCTTTGCTTCGTATTTCAGACGTAACTCCCGCCGTCAGAATAAAACCCTATCCCCCCACTGACACAATTGAATATGAACGATCGAAATATCCACCTTCATTCATAATTCACATGTTCTATGAAACTCCTTTGTCAAGAAGACTAGCCACTACCTGTTCGACAAATATGCGAGTGTAGTTGTCAATATCACAAAATAACGAAGTGGATCAGATTGGATGCAGGTAACATTAGTTTCAGGCTGCTTTATGCTCGTTAAAATCAAATAATTGACTATAGAGTACAGGGTTTTTCGTGACACGTTCAAATTACTGAATACAGTCAAGAAACTCCCAACTGTTTTATTATGTTACCATTCTCATAAAAGACCGCCACTGGAGCACATCCAGAGCCACATTAATCGAACCAAATGCTTCCACTCTTAGACTTATATCATGAATTACCTGTCATTCCAGTTTAAGTTTCCCAGTTAAAATTTTGCAAACACTTCTAAATTTTCCATACTTACTACTTATTCCATTCATCTGATGCTCCTTCATTTACTCAGACTAATAATACATTTTGTATAGTATAAATTATACACCATCTCTGTTTGTAGTTTTCTTTTCACTCGTATTTAACCTTATGTCTCCAAGACCCGTCTATCATTCTGGGCACTTTGTTATCTGACAGATTGGATGTACGTAGATATTATTTCTTATATTCGGAGGACAGACTAATTTTCAGAGCCATAAACAACAAAGAAAAAAGTACAATATATAGTCGACTTCGGGTATAACGTCATGAAAAGAACCGAATATTTTGTGTCTTTTGAAACAAGTGTTGTTCTAACCGAGGAGTGTATTATTGTGGTTAACGGTGTGGAATTAATTGGTACCATAGACTACGTGATGCAATACGTGAGGTGTCGCATAAAATGATGTCGTTATAACCGGGTTCGACTGTATTGTATTTCGGTTTTTAAGTTTTTATTGTCATATATTGGAATATAAATTATTTTGAACCGCAATAGAGCAAGCATTCTTCCTAGAAATCCAGATTATGTAAATACAAACAATTGAAATCATGCAAGGCCTGCCACTGGCATATGATATCAGCTTGCCAAGGCAGTCAACTTTAAAAATGTTTTTGGATCATACCTTACGTATTCTTAGTTAACCTATTAAACATAATTAACTTCATAATACACATAATAAATGCTAAAATCTCAGCGACGTTCTAAATCAAATGATTCAACACTCAAACCCCCTTCAGTGAAGAAATTCTGAGCCAATTTTTATTTTATATATGGCTTACCGTGCATCTCAGTATAATCTTAGTAAATGACCAACTTAATGCACAAATACTTGTTTTATAATAAGTTTATTATATTCCTCTACATGTTTCGAGCACTATGTGCTCATCATCAGGAGATCAAAATTGTATTATACAGCATGTGGCATCATCACCCTCTGTAGGTATTCGGAGTAAAATAAACTTATTATAAAACAAGAATTTGTGCATTAAGTTGGTCAATTACTAAGATAATGCAGAGCCAGTTTCATCCAGTCTATTCATATTATGTGTTCCGGATAAACCATAACGTTTTGCTGTTACATTCTTCTAGATTTTTTGATGGCCAACATACAACATGTTTCCTTACCAAATGATGTAGAGTTCTTGTTTCCCTTTTATCAACTATAAGATTAAACACCCACATTTCCCTTCCTTCACTTTTCGAAGCAAAATACGTAATCAATTTTTATACAGATTACGGAGTTCTTAATTATAACATAACGTAAATTATTCAAGGAAATGAAATAATATTTTGCTGTCAAACACCTGCAAAATATTAAATTTTTTGTAAGTTATATGATTCTGCGATACACTCATACAGACTATGTTGTTCCATCTCTATTTGTTGCAACTACAGAAAGACGGCGCTACCTAATTTCACAGTAATTTTTCAATTTTTCAATTTTCTGTTTCACGCGTGACTTTGATTCTGAGTCTGGACTGTGGAATGTATGGCCTGATTCTTTTTCCATGGATTCAGTCGATTCCTATATTCAAATACCTTTCAGATTATTATATCCGCTGCCTTTCCGATATAGCCGGACTCATCTAAAAATAATCGATATTCACATCCGACAAAAATTAGCGTCGCCAGTCAGTGTGTCATGGTATGTAATGTGAGAAGAAAATGTATTTCAAAGCAGAAAAATAGCTGAATTTGCAATAGAATATACGCATGTAAGTCTACACGTAGATGTAGAAGCTTAAAACATAATTAATCCCTCCGAGCACTATGCTTCCGTCCCTCTGTGGAAGCGAATAAGCGTACGCGGACTCACACTGACGCGTCAAAATGTCACTAACCGGCCCAAGTATATAGCGAAAAACGTTCACAGCTTTCATTTCCTTCCAATTGACTGCGTATAAGCATTGACTAAATATTCTGTTTAAATGGGTGATATTTAAAAGTTATAATTAATAACCAAGATTTTGTGTAGCAATTTAAGTGTAGCAGACTCCTTCCTTTCTTTTAGCTTTTTTTTTAACGACATCCTTGTTTACTAAGACTGCACGGTGCCAAGTGTTTGGATTATAGTGAGTAATCAATTGTGACTGATGTGAAATGGGGGCTTGTTACCTAATATAAAGTAACATGTTAGCATTTGCTAGAGGAACTGAGATAATTCACAGAATTACCTCCGACAGAATTAGTGTGCCTTCTGACTATCGAACAGATAACCTCCTGAATCCAAGCTAGGACAGATATTGCTGGAACTTATCTCCTGGGTTAAGAGGTTTTACTGAGAGGCCAATAGTCATTTAGCTACTCCAAAATATCTTCGAATTTAAAACAAGAAGAAAGCTTACTACCCAATGTAACAAACATCACCACTAAAGTCCATTCTGTGCAGGATGAACCAAGCTGACATTCCTACACACCGGATCCCTATGTTATATTTTCATAATACTTTCCTTTCATCTAGATCTCACAAGAAATCACTTTCATTCAGGTTTTCCACTGTGTTATGTATTTCTTGTTTTTAACAGGCCTGTTATATTCTACCCTCCTTGATTTTGCCTTGCTGATAATGTTTCTTTAAAGTCTTAATCCCAAGTTATTTAGTTGTTAAGCGTTGGCAGAGATTGGCAGATATATTTCATTTATCCGTATTTTTAAACTACAAATGCATATTCCCAAATACCACCAACGTAACATTTCATTTATGTAACTGTGCCTGTTTTATTATGTCATACATGTGTCAGATATTTGCATTGACATCGACAGGAAGAGTATACAGTCAGCAGAGAGTAATTCTTTATAGCGCATAGCTACATACAGTATTAGCCAATTATTTGTGTTCTGTATGTCTTATGTACGTACTTATGAAGTGTTTATATCTTAGGCATATTGTGTATCACAGATGTTAGCTTTAAAATTTTAATACTGAAATTATTAAATAAGAGTAAAGAACGATATTTGAACGTAGTATAACATGTATCAGTATATTCATTCCATTACACCTTGCAGTATTCAACAGTCAAAGTTCAACTGGTGTCCTCTGTCTCCTATTGGCATGTTCCCCAAATACGCGAAGTGGTCACCTGCTGAAAAGTTTGAAGCGTGGGGGTAAAAAAGGCAACTTTTAATTTTTAAAAAGTACATTTTCGTAACGTGAATTAGCGTTCAGTGTCACAAAAATCTCTACTATGTACCGGTAATTGCCAACATTAGTCTTCAAGTATTATTTAAATTTCATATACATTTCCACATAATAACTTATTCGTACATATTAATTGCATATTACATTAGTTTTATAAAACTCAAAGACTTTAATAAATATAATGTGTAATGTATGTAGTTTGGTTATATAAAATGACTGTCAAAGAAATGTTAATATTACGACAGAAGTGCATTCTACGTATATATATAAATATATATATATATATGACTTTTGCTGACCGCGCATCTCAGTAATTAACCAACTTGATGCACAAAATTTTTGTTTTACAACAAGTTTATTTCATGCCTCCACATGTTTCGAGCACATGTGCTCATCATCAGGAGGTCAAAATTGCATTACACAGCCTCTGGTATCATCACACCTATAGGCGTGATTTTGTGCATCAAGTTGGTCAATTACTGAGATAATAATATGTGTAAGTTGTTATCTTAGTGATCATTGCACTGTGAAATTGTATGGAATCTGAAAAAAAGGGCCAAGGTTCTAAACTGGGAAACAAACAAAGAAATGCGTGACGCGCAGAGCAATCAGACCTGTCACATCGCAGCTCAGGTTTTTGGAGTTGGGAATATTAAAAGGTTTTTTCCGTGACAGTTTTAATCTAAGAATCGAATTCTTGATATTCATCCTCCGAAAAACGCTCTACCCCCTGAAATGCTATTATGACACATTGTTACATTACAGCTCTTAATAACAGCTCTTTCGTCCTGGTTCCAACTCTAATATATTCTGTTACATTATGCACCGCTTTTCCATAAACGCGATAAAATTGGTAAAATATTTTAGCAAACTTCAGGCTTATCTTTTTTTTTTCCTTTTCCCCACACGCTTACAAAGAGGGATGTAAACAAAAGAAAGGTCTGCCTTCTTTCATCTTTTTGAAATTTGTTTCTTTGTGGTATCATTTATGTCGTTACTCTACTGTTCCTTGTGTCTTTCCTTATCTCTTCCCTCACACTTTCTTCCAGATCCCACTCTCTTCTGCGGTTTGACATCGTCTGCTCTGCGCCTACCAAGCGACGAGATATAGAAGGCATTTGCAGCTGTTCCTGTGCTAGTGTCGATTCTTCGTTTCTTCCAGAAACTGTTTACAGAGAAAAGAGAAAGGGTTCACTTAACCTTTCTCACACGTTCCAGAATAGCCCTTTGAAATATAACCTCCCCATTTCTTTTCATGCCTCCATTCCTCTCGAGTATAAAGACGCTCTCTTCAAATTTCTCTCTGTATATAAGCCGCATTGACTGCATTACTGTATCACACTTTTAGGGTCACTCGAAACTGGCATACGAAGTACTCGTAATTTATGAGAAGTCTATGCGAGGTGCGTATGTGTTTTTATGTTTGAACACAAAGTGTGTAACAATTTTGAGGCTTTATTTTGGACTTAAATTCACAGACAGTAGAACCATGATATTTTAACAAATTCCTTCCAATCAACTAACTTAACAATAAGCTATATAAGCCTTTATGACACGCAATATTGCTTCATAATTCTTTAGTTTATGAGGAAGCCTGGGAATTTTCTGTCAATGAGGACCAAAAAGTGTCATCAATTGATCACGCAAGAAATCCACTGATCCACTTAAAAATCGTAACCTTTGTTAAAAATTTTTCTCATTATTGATTTTATATCACCTTTCGAAATTAGACCGCCTACGTAATATATTTTTTATATTTTCAGGTTAAAATTATATAGGAATTCACCATTTACTCTACGCACGTTACATGCCCTACATATATTAGTCTTCTTAATTCAACCATTCCACATAAACTTTATTTCAATTAATACCATTAAGTAATTAGAATTTTTCTAATTTTTTTTTCTGTCCTACTCATTCTTTCGGTTTCACTAGGTACTGTTCTTCTGGTTCATGGTCCAGTTGCTCCGTCAACCTGAGAGGTCGGTGGTGGTTTTAACTTTCGATGCACTTCATAAAGTAAAATGTTAAAGATATCGGTGTCATCACAGATTTTCTTTCTGCATGTAACTTGATGGATTACAAAAAGCTATATAGAAAGTAATTTAGCATAAACAGCAGTACGGCGAGATCCAAATCAGGACCTCTGCTTGTGGATTACCTTCAACATCAGTATTCATATCCATCACTGTTACAAGTATTACAATTAACCATTATTTCATTAGTATCAAAACTGATTAGTTCCATACTCGTTAGGTATTGTGATTGGACGTTTTCGAGTCAGTCTATGTATTATATTCTTAACGGCTGTTTAAATGTTATGTACGAAATTTGCAATTCTGCAGTTCTTTCACTCTTTGTCCTATCGCAAATTACACAGAAAGTTTTCATAGCACTGTCAGCGTATTCGGTGTAGTGACTAGGCTACGGAATGGACGGCAAATAATCTTTGTTCGAAGCCCGGCTGAGATAAGAGATATTTTTCTTTCTCCAAAACTTCAAGCTGACTGCAAGGCACAACGGGCTTCCTGTTTAATTGACACGAACATCCCTCTATCCGAAGGAAAGGCAGCTATAACGTGGGAACTTAGCACTCACATACATCTAGTGCTGAGGTTAAGAATTCATGGAACTAACTTCCACATATTCCTTTGGTACACACGGAGTGCACAGGGACAATTTATTTCAATATAATCCGCCAGTCTCTAAGAATATTTTCCCATTGTTATTATTTTAGACGCGTTCAAAAATTGCGAAAAAGACTGTGACCTTCATCATGTCTTTTTGTCCATCCGTCTTGCTCTCCTCCCAAACAACTTGGTTCCCACTGAATGGTTTTAATAAAATTTGATAAAATTTAAAGTTCAGGTTTCATTAAAATGTGACAGGAATAACGGGCACATTACATGAAGACCACTATACATTTTGGATCATTTATCGCTCAGTTCTTCTTGGAATGAGCACTGTACGAGTATAAGGCAAATTTGTACAGAAATTCGAAAGATAAATTTTATGTTTCATAACTTTTTCCCGAAAATATGGGAAAATATGGTACAGCCAGACAGGCCACAGAGGACAATGTAAAGTGTGTCGAATAAACATTGCATGCTGGATAACTAAGGCTACAGAGGCACACACAGAATATGTAATACTAATTGTCTTTCAAATCGAAAGTGCCTCAATGTTACGTCTGTATATACATTGCCTGTCTTGTTACGTTACGGTATTAAGAACGAAAATACTTAAAACAATTGATGTAAAGGCATATCGAAATGAAAATTTGCAAAATAACTCCTTTAGAATGAAGAGATAAATTATACAACATAGGGGAATAATTATAAGGTTTATTTTAAAAGGGACAGTAGCTGGGCTGGTCCATCCACAGATATGTGACACAAGATAATGCTGATGATCAGAAATTTCAGGCGCGTTCGCATAGTCGCGAAAAGCGCCGATTCGCTTTCTTATGTCTCTCCGTCCGTCCCTCTCTCCTTCTTTCTGCGTGTATCAGCGCGCCCCCCACTGGAAAGATTTCCGCGAAATTTGCTATTGGGGACTGCTAAGAAAATCTGTGAAGTAGCTCGAGGTTGGTTTAAAATAGGACAAAAATATCTAGCACGTTACGTTAAGACTTAAGCACATTTCATTTTTCCGGCGACATCAAATCGCAATACAAATGTCCTTTTCGAATGAAATTTTATCAGGCTCTAAGACAGAGGAGGAGGTACAGATATGGCGCAGAGGTGTCACCATATAACATTATACGTATTTTGCCTATCTTTTTGTACATCCGTCCTTTCAGCGGAGTGTAAACCCTGCCTAATAAGGCTGGACGCATCATTTTGTATAAACAAGTGACGATTATCATTACAGTTTACGTACGGGATTGGTGTAACTGCAGCGTTTTGGATCTGAAGCAGGGAAGGTACATGGTTCCACTACTGGCCCTGTTATCGGCTATCCTACTGACATCCTCTATGCCGACATTTTTCCTCCCCTAGCGAATTGTGGGATATTGAATAAAGAGAGACCAACTTGATGTCACTTGTTTTATTAATTTATTATTTAATGCTCAACATATTTCGGATGTTAATACAGCCATCCTCAGGAGCTTGCGACTTATTTGTTGAGTTATTTCATGGATTGTATTGCTCTGGTTCGATGTGTGTTGGTGTTACGTTGTGATTTGGCTGGGGTGGTGTGGTATCCGTATGCAGGCTGAAGCAGTGCTTCAGCCTGCATACGGATACCACACCACATCACCCCAGACAAACCACAACGTAACACTAATACACATCGAACCAGAGCAATACAACCCATGAAATAACTCAACAAATTAGTCGCAAGCTCCTGAGGATGGATGTATTAACATCCGAAACATGTTGAGCATTAAATAATGAAATAATAAAGCAAG
>Ga0131853_10012589_pt1 | contig 15505 bp, 7 predicted proteins | sample TergutLab28metaG_FD_92764 | JGI IMG/M metagenome (GOLD analysis project Ga0131853, IMG submission 92764) | Labiotermes labralis P1 segment gut microbial communities from Petit-Saut dam, French Guiana - Lab288 P1 (version 2) (version 2) | ecosystem: Host-associated > Arthropoda: Insects >...
CACCACCACCACCACCACCACCACTACAATCACCACATCTCTATAAAAAGCTGTTTCACCAATTTTTTTTATGGCTGAAAAGCAGGTCCCTCAGTTGAGGGGAAGCATATGTATTATAAATGGGTTGAAATTGATTGATCAGGTGCATGTTTGTACCGAAGTTGGATGAAGGGCATGGGACATGAGTTTAGTTGTATGCTTCCTATAGCTCAAACATGCACTTAATACTTAATAGGCTAGCGAAATTAAGGAGGTTATGATAGACTGGACATGCAGCTTGGATTGCAAGATGAGTAACCAGCACAAAATTTTTGTTTAAAAACTTCCATTTCAGAGAGACTGAAGCAAAAATAGGGGTTGGCAGTAAAATTTAAGAAATGAAGAATGGAAACCTCTCATCTGAGAGTTTTGTGCGAGTTTTATAGTGTGACTGCAAAGCCATTAAACCCACTGCTTCAACAGACTGCTGTACATGGGAAAAACTGGCTTATTTGGATATTTGTACCTATCCCATGGAAGGAATATCTAATGTCCAGACACTGAAGTTAATAACTAAAGACGTATATTGCTTCAAAATTGATCTTTTTTGTAGGACAGGTATGTAATTCACTTGTATCACACTAATTTGATATTATTTGTAATGACTCATTTCACAGAGTGCATGTGGAGCAAAGATCCAGATATGCAGGACACTGATGAATCGACCAGAAATTGTATCAGTGGGTGTGGTATGGGATTCCGAGCGCCCAACTATAGAGCACATCATGGATGTGTTTGCAACAGTAGGCACATCTCTGCGACTCTCTGATGTGTTCCATAGTGTTGTAGACCACCGGTGGGCTGCCATGACATTACACTCTCTGGTTGGTGTTGTCACCTACTATGGCAAACATTACTCCACCTTTTTCTTCCATACCAAGCTCAGAGTGTGGATATATTTTGACGATGCTACGGTGCGTGAGATTGGTCCCCGTTGGGAGCAAGTAGTTGAAAAATGTCGTCGTGGTCGGTATCAACCCCTTCTGCTCTTGTACGCAGTACAAGGTGGGACACCTGTTTCAACAGAAAGTGCTCCAAAATCCATTATTCCTGTCCCAGTTTCCTCTCCCAACCACAGAGATTCTGTGAAGTCTCCCCACACTTCCCCTTCACAGCCATCACCAACAACAAACCCTAACCAAGGGCTGGCAATACGGCGTTCCATGACTCCTAGTCCAGAGAAGTCCTTCAGTAACTCGGCACCCAGAAGGGCAATCACCCCAAACCCTGAGGGGCCTCATCACCACTATAATCCCCGACACCAACAAATGTTGCCCAAACCCTGCAGTGACTACCAGAATCTGACAGACATACAAGCAATTATCTTCAGTGGTGGCAAGAACCAAGAAGTTGATGTGGTTGATGGGGATCTGGGGAATGCTGCACCTGGCTACATCAGCCGCAAGGCAGTGGAAAATGTGCTGAGCTACCAGCAGAAGAAGCATCAGATAGTACAGCGAAGCAACAGTGGGGGGAGTTACAAAGGACATGTGACTGGATCAGGAAGCCCTGGGGATGGCATAAATATGCCAGAGCACTTGAACATTCCACGAAGAAGGGACTCTGGCAACTGGAGCGGGGACAGAAACAGTGCATCCTCATCCTCATCGACATCAATGGAGAACCCTTACCTGTATATTGTGGGGAAGATGGGACCTCGTGTGATGTCACAGAATGGTCAGCAGCAACAGCAGCAGCCGACAGTGCCCAGAAGTCCGACAGGAATCAAGCCTGGAGATCTGTCCAGCTCAAGTAGTGGGCCCTATGATGCAGGCTATGATTCTTATTCTCTGTCTTCCACAGATAGTTTACCTCTTCAGCAGGGCCTCAAGCATAACTTGCAGGTGAGTACTGTGTGCCAATATTGCATACTCAACAGATGATGAAGGATGTACAAATTAATGTAAGAACTGCCGTTACAAGAACTGAACATTGTTTATGCAGTAAAGAAGTATTAGGCAGCTTCAGTGGTCTAGGGGTAGCGTGCTGCCTTTAAGTACCCAAGTTCATGGGTTTAAACCCGGCCGAAGACGTCAGGATTTTTCAGGGCGAAAAAATCCTCAGCACGCCTTCCTTCGGAGGGGAAGTAAAGCTGTCGGTCCCATGTCGTAGATTTGCAGCATGTAAAAGATTTCTAAATGGCGTGGAAGTAGTCATTTAGGCAAAATTACCAGAACTTTCTCGCCCACACAGTTCCACCTTTCGCTGCTAGGATCTCTCGCATCGTTATTGCCGTGGAGGCACCTGGTGGCAGAAGTGGGAACATCTAAAAAGAGGGGGGGTAGGGTAGTACAATAAGCCTTAAAGGCTGCGGTACATCCGTGGCATTAGCTACAGGCCCTAATGACAAAGAAGAAGAAAGAAGTATTAAAAATTCTTGCTCTTGACACAGTACATTTTAGTTAGGAACAGCTAAATAGATCAGTACGTAGCTATCGAGATAGACTACCGATCATTAGGCTGATAGTGCATAAGAGAAAGTAGATGAAGGCTCTGAGAAAAATGTTGTGTTGTCCCAACAGCTAACACAGATACCTGAAGGCCTGCAGGCAAATGGGGTTACAGGCTGCTTGTACCAACAGACTAGAGTCCCCGCTACAGGAGATGATTGCGAGCGACTATGTCTTGAGGCAGACCAGCTGCTGGACAAATCCCGTGCGACTGAGGAGGCATGTGATTTGCAGACAGCCCTTATCCTGTGTCATGCTGCAATAGGCAAGGCTAGAGCCGCCATGGATGCACCATACAGCAATCCACAGACACTCACATTCGCACGAATGAAACACAATACCTGCGTGATGAGAGTGCGGAGTCTGCATCGAAGATTGCTGCAGACACAGCAGGACATTCAGAGTGGTGGGACTGAGAAGGATGGTGAGCAGTTGTAATAATACAGTAACAAGTGGCAATTCCTTCTTTTGCAGTAAGCACGGTCAAAATGTTTCTGTTGTAAAGTTTTACAAAACTTTTTTATTGAAGATCCTTTGTTCCCCAATACATATTTCAACATCAGCATTTTTCTTTGTTCTCTCTGCATCATCCTTCCTCTCCTCTTCCCTCTCTTCTGCCCTCATCCTCACTATGCTGTTGGTTACATCTCCTAGGTCCTCTGTTCTGAACAGACCTACCCTCAGTCACTGCCTTTCATTCTCCGCTATTACAACACTATCACCAGTCTCCTCCCGTGAGATCTTCCCTTCACAAATATCTCTTACCTTTAATATTTCCTAATTCAATCATTGAATTCATCATAATCATTGTACTTAATATCTCTTCTCCTTAGGATAGATATGAGAAATTAAAATAATAAGTTGTTTGTTTTTTATTTTAAGAAATGTTATGTATGTGTGTGTGAATTGCTGATTTGAAGTATGAATTGTTACTGTTTTACTAATGTGCCATTGTGACACCTGATATTCACATCCCATTGAATGCAGGAAAATTTGAGTACCATAAGTACAGTCTTTTTTCTGCCTTCCAGATGGTGGCCTGGAAGTGCGTCACAGCAGGGAGGGTAGTGGTGGGAGTGTTCGGAGTTCCAGTAGTAAGTCTGGTGGTCAGCATTCTCGACAAAGTTCAAAGGACAAGACGTCTTCATCCCAACATTCTCGACAGAACAGCCGTGAACTGCTCACGCAACTTCCGGCAAGTGGTAGCTCGTGTACAACTGACAAGCCTTCAAAGAACATTGAGATCTATGCCACCTTACCAAAGAAAAAGGTAGGAGGAAGTTATCGTGGTAGTAAAGTGCGGACAAGCAATGACAATGATCATATTGTTGAAGATGAAGAATATATATTATATGATCGTCCTGGGAGGGAACGAGGCCTGTACCCTGGTCGAACCATTCTGGGAAAGAAGAAAGATGATGAAAGAAATGCAAGGGAGAAGAGAGCTAGGAGTGAAGAAAGGAATAAGAACACAAGGGACTACACGCAGGTGCTAACTTCTGCCTTGACTCTTCCTAAAGATGGGAAAAAGGAGAAAGGCAAAATTGAAGATGTCCCAAAAAACGCCAATGGCAACTCACAAGGCGAGCTGAAACAAGGAAAGAAACAGCATAAGATACGCAGAAAGCTGCTTATGGGAGGTCTTATCAGGAGGAAGAACCGTTCAATGCCAGACTTGCGAGAAGGCCAGGAAAGTGGGGAAAGTGTTGGAAGGAATGATGGAGGAATGGAGTCATCTACAATAGGTACAGGCATGCAGACATCCCAAGATGATAGCAGTGTGGGCCTTAAAGGTGCTGGTAAGTCTGCTGGTACAGGTACACTTAGTGGGTACTTGTCAGAAGGTCACCTAGAATATACTGGTGGTGGGAATCCCAATCTCGAGAGAAGCAGGCTCATGAGGAAGAGTTTCCATGGTAGTGCTGGAAAAGTTCTGCAGATTCCTAAGGTGCCTCCACCACCTCCACTACGTACAACCTCACAGCTCTCAGCTAAGCCTGATACATCATCAAGAGATAGTTCTGGAATTGAGAGACCACAGTTTCCTCTTCCATCAGAGACCACCAATTTGCATCCTGCATACTCCCATTTCCACAGACCTGGACATATCACTGATGGCAACAAAATGTCTCATAATCCTTCAGTTTCCCCATGCTACAAATTTGAGCCCCAGTCTTTACCTTACCTTCCCACATATAATTCAGAAAAGAACCATGTCCAGGCAGTAAACGAATGTCTCTATCAACAGAGGATCCAGGGAGATGCAGTGATGTATGCAAATGGTGGAATACTCTGTGACAGCCGGAGCCAGTTCTTGCACGGTAATCAACTAGTCACACAAGCAGAAGTTCACAACGAACACAACAGTAGTGTACCAGTGTACATGTGTGAACAGATCAGCGCTGAGATGGAACAGGATCCACCTGATAAGTTGACAAGTAGTTCACCACCCACTTTGCCTCTGCCTCCATATCCAAGTCCTCTGAACTCAGCGTCACATTCCAGACAAGTGAGTGAAGACTTCCCACCACCTCCACCTCCACTGGATTCTGCAGTAGCAACAGAGGCTGTGAATAAGCCTCTGGTATTCAGTACCGAGGAATCCTTCCTGCAAAATAGTTGTTCACCATCACCGCTGCAACAACAGACAACTCCTAGTAGCCTCCTTTTGCAGCTGCAACAGAAACGACAGCAGATTCTGTCAAAGGAAGTATCATTAATAACAAAGGAGATGGAAACTGAAGGAACTTCATCAGTAAAGTCTGGTGAAGAGTGGTTGAGGGAACTGCAAGCCAAACAGGCAGAACGGCAACTGAAGAAGCTACAGAATGGTATGGCAGATGCAGTGAACAAATATGGACAGCATGATAATGGTGCCAGTAACAGTACAAACCAGGATAAAAAGCCATCTTCGGTCAAGGATCTTGCTTCAAGATTTGAGAATATTCACCTTCATAAGCCTCAGATGCCTGTAGGTGTTGCAGAATCTGAAATCAGACTTGCTAAAACTATTACAGGACCTGCACTTAAAGTTCCTGTAACAAATGGTCTTAATGGGAGGATATCTCCTTGTTTGTCCCAGGAACAGGTCACATCAACTTCTCAACCTACTTTAAGCCTGAACTCAAGTTTTGACTTCAGTACAAACTTTCTGACAAACTGTCCACCTAATTTGCGTGAAAATCGGTCTGACAGTGTGTTTGACACAGGAATTTTATCTGTTAAGAAACGTAACAGTGCCAGTGATTCATCTGTGGAGTGTTTGTTGTCAGCAGGTGGCAGTTCAATGTTGGAAAAAAAAGCCCATGACATTCCTTTAGCAGCAGTTACTTCAGAGATGAGGAGGGACGCATCTTCACCAGGGACACTAGAAGTCCAAGAGGTACGAAAGAAGAATATGAAGAAGAAGAACGTGACCTTCTGTGATCAGGTAATCCTTGTGGCAACTGCAGAAGATGAGGAGGAAGATAATTACATCCCGAATCCAATCCTAGAGCGTGTTCTGCGTTCTGCATTTCACGGTAAGCAGGAAGGTACACAGCAGCTTGCAGAACCCCATATTGAGGTGCGGAATCTTCAGGGCTCTGAGCCTTGCTCTGAACCAACAAGGTCAACAATGAATGTGAAGGAGCACTCTAACCATTCACAACAACAGAAACTGGACCTCATGCAACAACCATACCAGAAAGTGCCATTGCAACCTGTGCATAGTACAAACCAGTACAATGCAGTGTACCAACATGTCCCACAACCAACTCAGCACATGCAACATCCAATTCTCCATCAGACCAGCTATCAGCATGACCCAAGGTCACCTTACAAACCAGTACACCCAGATATGCTGAGGACTTCATCCCAAGTGTACCAAATTCCTCCATCTGCTGTTCACCCACCATATCAACATGTACCTATGCCTCACCACACGTACAGCAGTTACACACCACAACAGAATATGTACATCCAACAACAAAGGAGCATTCCTCCTCAACAACACACAACAAACTCATATCCAGAGCAACAAACACACAATCTCTCTGCTACATTATTACCTGCATGTAATGACATAACACAAATTCCACCAGAATACCAACATCCCCCACAGCCTGTCCATCAGCCTTACTACCACCACCAACAGTTTACAAACTCTATGCCTGGTCTGAGCAATGGGCATGCTGTTCCCTACCCACAGAGACAACCAGTGATGAGTACAGCCACCCAGCAGCTCAATGGGCATGGGACTGAACCATCACCATATCTTAAACAGTCACAGCAATCAGCACCACCATACCAATATCCACCAGTAAGACAAACTGCAGTAAGTGTAAAGGGGATGCAAAACCAGAATAGTAACAAGGATGCAGGAAGGCATCTTGAAAAGAAACTGTCTCCAGTGACGGATAATGCTTGCCATCTGTGTCGCAAGAAACAGGTGGTACCCCCTGCAATATACTGTGGTGACTGTGATTTCTATTTGTCACGATTCAGACCAAGGAAGTGATTTCACAGTTGACTGTGTTGTTAGTACAAGTGGATGTGGTGTTGCACAACACATGGTACTGTGTCTGTGTGCCACCAGTAAAAATCAACTGACTTCAGTAAATTCCTTTCTGAGCTGACAGCCTCAAAGTAAACCACTGTTTCAGGGATGACCTCAGGTCTTTGCCATCTGTGTCCTGATAAAACTTGGTACCCAGTATCAGGACTTTTAGTTGGGTGACAGCCAGCAGTTGCTATGCTTAGTGTTAATTCTTACTGGATATTAGACTTGAGTTGCCAGGCTAAGTTAATGTGAAATTCTCATCCTTCTTGAGAAGTGTATGTAACTATATCTCTTTAGCTTCTTTCACTGCGTGATCCAAAGTTGCTTGTTGCTTTACCCAGTCTGCATGTACTGTTCAACTTTGTGTTGTGTCCTGCTGTGCCATAGTATACTTCTGTGGTCATTTGTGTCTGTGACATGAACATAAGCCTCTCCTATACGCCTTCCCAAATGGTCAGTAGGCAGTGAAACCCTGTTCAGTGTACTCTTTAACCATGAAAACTGTGTTGTGTTATCTTCTGAGAAAACAAAATGTAGCCCGTAGAGTCTGCCACAACTATCATACACAGCATTGTCAAAAGAAAAGCTGTGGACACTATTTGTGCAGCTGCCCAAAATAAGCTGTGGTAGGCAACTGAGTCTTGGCCAGTCAGAGAAGTTTGCTGTGGTGGATGAGATTGTGGGTGCAAAACTTGACATAAAATTCAGCAGTTCCTGCAGCCTAGATAAAGCAATAAGCTGTACAGATCACATGGTGAAAGAACTGCAAACATAATGTAACATCCCAACAACTTCAGTAAGGATGAGGGCTTCATGTGACAGCATGTGAGTAACAGACCCCATTTAAGCAGCAGTTCAATGATAATGAAGAATAAGCATGCAACAGTTTTAAGACTTGACCCTGTAACTCCATTGACTCATTTCCAACTACGACCTTGATGTTGAAGACAAGTCTCTCAATTGGTAGTTGATTTGAACCACCTGACATGGCTGTCAGCTTACAAGGATTTTACTGATTGTAGTTGCCATGAAAACTTCCAGGCATAAAGCAACATGATTGTTGAGTAGCTGTGATTAGTTGATTTTAAAAAGAATATTTTTTGTAAAATAATTTTATTTCTTATCCGTCCAATCACATTTCACTGTATCATAGATAGAATGTTATAGTACCCCATCCATCATCCTGGATTGAATGTGTGTGAGATATAATTAAGTAATCCATGTACAAACTAAAATGGATGTCCGGAACGTGTGATCTCAGTATTGTAGGTTTTAAACTGTATGTAATTTTGATATTTTTTTTTAAAAAAAAATGTTATGAATGATTGAAATGCTGTGTTAGTAAATCTTTACATTAATTAACGTGTGCATTATGTTTCAGATCTTCCACATAATCCTTCTGTGATATTTTCTTTAGTGTAGATTTCTGTTCTTCTGAGATGTGACAACATGTCACTGGGTGATTGTTTCCTGAAATTTCAAGGCAATGTATTGGTCTCATCTTTAAGGGTCAAAATGCCCAATAAGAATTTTGGACATGTTGACCGTCGAAGATGAGATCACTATGTCACCTCACAATGTCAGGAACCAATTACCCAGTGATATATCATCATATCCAAGCAGAACAGGAATTGCAACTACACCAATCTAAAAACCTGAAAGCATATTTAGCTTAGTCTGCATATAGCAAGTTCAGTGCTATAAAGATATATTACTTCAGTCCCCTGGCCCTAACATATTGAGATATTCTTACATGTAACACTAACTAACTCTCCCATGAGTTTGGCTAATTTAGTAAAAAGATGTATTTGAGAAATAATAATTCAGTAGCTGTACAATGGTGATCTGAAGGGACACAGGAGAAAGGGTGCAGGTGTTGTAACAGTAGTGGTATTTCCTTTTGTATATCTGAACTTTTTAACCTGCAGAGCTGCATCTTTTGAAATATTTCATATTCCATATATAACACACCTGACTTTGTATTAATTGTGAAGTAACTGTCCATCAATGTTAATAAAAATCCAACCAGATGCAACAGTATGCAGATATTTATTCACTGCAAAGTCAATCTACATGTTTCGGGTGTCACAGCACCCATCATCAGGAGTACTAAAAACTGTAACCGCAGCCTCCGGTACAGGTCATAATACTGGTACAGCTACTTCCCTCCAACGTGGCCTGAATGGGACTCCGTTGGAGAGAAGTAGCTGTACCAGTATTATGACTTGTAACGGAGGTTGTGGTTACAGTTTTTAGTACTCCTGATGATGGGTGCTGTGACACCTGAAACATGTAGAGTGACTTTGCAGTGAATAAATATCTGCATACTGTTGCATCTGGCTGGATTTTTATTAACATTGAATTGTGATGCACAGAACCGTGAGTTTAAAATTAACTGTCCATCGTCTACTGGCAAGATTAACCTTTAGCTGTCAAGTTTAAATACCCAAGCAGCAATGTCACAGCTGGAGTATTTTATGCTTAGCGTGGTCACTTAAATTTCCAAAATGCAAAATTCAGAAAATAAACCATGTAAGTTACAGAACTGGATATTTGTGAGTGGCTGCTTGCTTGTACACAAGGGTGTGAATATTCAGTTTTTATCATTCATTATTAGACTGCATCTTTTAATGGTTCCTTCTTTATTTTTACTGCTATCTTGACTCTTTGTAAGAAAATTATTTTATCTTGATTTGAATGGAGACAGAAAATTTTGACAATAGGTGGACTCTTCATTTCTTATGACAAGTGACCTTCCCATAGAAGCATGCATTTATAAATAGAAATAATTGCCCTTCTGAAATTCTTCAGAGCTAGCCTGTTTACTGAACAGGAAAATTACAGCCACTATTGAGCAGGTAGTCAGTGTGGCACTACCGTTAAAAGTGTCAATATCTCAGGTGAAATCAGACAGACAAGGGTATCCGAGAATAAAACACAGACGACACTTCTGACAGTATGATGATGCTCTGTTGTGGTGCAACAGAGATCAGTATTCATCAATTTACTGGTGGAATCAGGAACAATCTCACCAAACAGGTATGTATAATTTTTTTTTGTCATGTTTCAGGTGGCATGCTATGGGCCAGACATACAGAGAACAGCATTATGTTTGCTAGGTCAGTAAGCAATACATTTTAAAGATCACCTAATGGTTATTTAACCAGTAAAGTTTACAGGAATGGCATGGATCTTCACATTGTCTATACTCCATGCACGTACGTAGTCATAGCACAGGTCTATTGAAAGAAAGAAGGGTGAAAATGGAAGGTCATCGGTATCAAAATTTGATATTACATAGCCCTGCAGTGTGAGAAAATGTTCTGACCCAGACCTTGGAGTAAACCCTGCACTAGTATCACTTCAATTTATCAACCAACGAATGCATGTATAATTTCACATAAAACACTTTTAAAATACTTTAAAACATTCCGACATGTTTCGATCTTGTCAGATCATCATCAGGGGCTTAGTTCCTTGCTAAAGTTATAGTATTCACAATTTAATTGGTATTTGCAAACGAGGTGTTGTGGCAGCATATCTGTAAATAAATATACTATTAAATATATTGTCAAAACAACTATGTAAGTGCATAATAATAGTTTTTGATATAAACAAATAGTTAGGCTAAATGGATTGTGCGGCAGTTTAGTTACCATTTTGTGTGGGAATGTGTTGTGGAGCAGTGGCTAGGTGTGTGTCTTATGCTGAGTAATGACAGACTGGTTATGGGTTGCATGGTAGGATATTTGTTGTATTCGCGAGTTCATAGAGGGGGTTGATGTCACCAATTTGTTGTTCTGTGATCAGTATTTTGTGTTGGTGAAATATTTGTATGTATAGGGTCTCCCAGCAGTTCATAGTGTACTTTTACGACATGTCTTTAATAGATGCAGCGTGTTTTCTATTGTTCCATATTCATGTCTAGTGTTAACAGAATGTGATTGAGTCAGTCAAAAGATTGGAATGGCAATCTAATTTGAAAATGTAGGAGAAAAGATTACAGTGGAAACTTGCAAAAAACAGATGATTGATGTGATATAGACATAGCTGCATATGGGAACTGTGAACAGGCAGAGCTGTTAGCAATCAGTGATTACACATGCTTCATAAATTGCATTGAATCAGCCACCCATGAGTGCCACTTAACAGCATATGCAGTGCAAGAAGTCTCATTATTAACACTGATATTCTCATGAAGAAAGGAAATATGAATGCTTATCATTGGCTATAATAATTTAATACTGTACATTCAGTAACCAGTTGATACATAACTCTTTGCTAGATTATCAGTAACCTAGCAGGAACACATTTGTGAATGATCTATAAAAAATTATCACAGCTTTGAAAGCCCACAATCATTTGTACTTGAATCTTCACTGTCAGTACATATGTATTTACATCTTCCATTACTGTGAAACTACAACAACTTTTCCTTCTTCTGGCACATGCACAAGATGGTGCAGAGTGCTACTGCAGCTGTTGTCACTGCTGTTCTCAGCACTGATATCCCATAGGAACCGAACACATCATATGCCAGTCCAGAGCAGAATGGAGCTACAAGACGTGCTACAGATGACATGCTCTGCCCTGATCCTATGAGTGAACCTCTCTGATCAGATTCAGTCCTCTGTAAAATTACCTCAGATGTCACAATTCTCAGTAATGAGCTGGATGCACTCAGTGGTATGAGGCATAGAAGGAAGAAAGCTAAGTTAGGTGCAAGGCTCAGGAAAACAAATGAGAATGAAAGTACTCCAAAACCATGAAGCATTCTAAGAGCATGATTGCTATCATTTTTATAAAATCTGCCCAGCCAGCCAGTTAAGAAACCAGTCGTGGCACCTACCAGACCTTGGAATGAGATTGCGTAGCCGATACCAGAGGGTGATATACCATATTCATCCTTAAGGATAAGTGAAAAGTTCTGGTAATGTATGGCTTGTGCAAACCCAAGCAGGAATTTTAGAATGAAGACATCCCAATATACTGACCAGTTGACATTCCAGAGATGTGTCAGTGCCTGAAAAATGTCTAACGAAGGAAAGTTTCTCCTTGATCTTGCCTTTGGTAAGGTTTCTTGAATGTTTTCTTTCTTATTAGTCCATATCCTGAAGTTCATTTTGACATCACTGGTTTCTTTGGTGTGTCCTTCCAGGATGGTGGTATTCTTTTTATGTTGTTGCTGAGTGTTGTGCAGGAAGAAATACACAATTGCTGAAAAGAAACACAAGAATAATGACATAGTAGTCATGATGTATAGACATTTCACACGTTCCTTGGGTGAAACGGCCGTTAACAAAACAAAGCATGCATTGTAAATGGGTTGCGTACAGGACCAGTGTCAAACAAGTCACCTTCAAAACTGTCTTCCTTGAAAACAAAGTGTCTTCAAATCTGACGTTCAGGTGACTGTGCATCATGATAAATTCTTAGAATAAAACCAACCAGATGTACTAAGTTCTCAAATTTCTTTTTGGAATAAAAATCTACACATTTTGGACAGTTCCTTTGTCAGAAACATGTAGAGTTTTATTCCAAAAATAAATTTGAGAAATTAGTGAATGTAGTTGGTTTTATTCTAAGAGCGTATACAAATGTTGAAGTTTACAATCTGGTACTTTGGGGCACACTAATAACATGGCTTCATAAATTTTAACAAAACCTTTTGGTGACAAGGAGATACAAAAAAGCAACCTATGAGGCAGCTGCAATGTCAATTGAATGTGCAATGCAATAATGATTTGAAATCCTTAAGAAACATTGATTCTGACCGAATTCAGTATAGTAGAGTTTACCACAGAATTTAAAAAAAGTTAAATATTGAGCCAAGGCAATCTAAGTGTGCTGTCATGTCAATGTACTTGCAAACTGATACAAATAATTCTTCAACCTTGTAAGCTAATGTTCATATGTATCTTGACCATGTGTCACTTTGAACAGTGTGTATGTACTGTACCTACCAGAGTTGATCCAGAAGAATAGCATGACAATGCAGCAAACATAATGGAAACCATTCTCAAGCTCTGCCAAGTGACCACCAATGATTGGCCCCACCATAAAGCCAACTCCTCCAAAGGAAACCAGACGACTCTGCACTTCCAACTGATCCACAGAATGTGCCACATCTGTCAGCAGTGTCCTGCACAGTGTCTGTGTGTGTTTCAATAGTCCTGTCAAAAGTAAGTATGGCCATGTTCAACAGAATGTTACTGAATATTTACTTAATTAACAAAGTTTCAGACAGAAGCAATGACAGACAGTATAACAAAGAATACTCTATATGAGCTCCCATAATTACAGTACAGATATCTGAATCTTGACAGATGCATAGTGCCAGGGACAGTTATTTGGAATTAATGAGTTTACTGCACCTCTCCCGTGGCACATGTTAATGACAGTTGGCTCTTAATATTTTACAACTACATTTTAGATTATTAGTTGGAAAGTTTCGTCCACAGGTAGTTGGTACCCGGCTAACAGACTACAGTGTTTTAACCTAAAAGACCACAGTATGAATCTTTACTGACTCGGTAGATGACTGATAAAAGAAGTTTGCCTGCAACTGTCAGATCTTGGAAGAAACAGACCATTTTGGGAAAAACAGTGACCAGTAATGAAATATGAGCCTTCCAGTGCAATCTACTAACAAACACCACAGTCTCCTATGGAAAGGTTTAGTCCTTAACCCCCCCCCCCAAAAAAAAAAAGAGGTGTTCATATAAAAATTGAAGGAAGAACTACTTCAGCAGAAAAAGAATTACATGCTACAAATTTGTTCCACCCATACAGTCAATCAAGTGCTCCTACATTTCTGTACCTAGTCCAATCCTGGTGATTGTGATGACTGGAATTGCTGTCACTGCACCCAGAACAAAGTACAGGATGGATGAGAGGAGAAGTGATAACTGCAGGACAAAACTGTGACCTCTGATGTCACTCCAGCTTCCCTGACAGTAACACAATGACAGTTACATCAAACACATCCCATTGGGTTACAATATGATTTAACTGTACTAATAACTACAACTTATATGATATTTTCAGCAGGTACATTATCATTTTACTGGTATTTATTTGCATAACACAGGGTAAGACAGGTTTCAAACATCATGGAGTCAAGAAAACTTCCTGTTTCAAAAACAGTGACCATGTTGTCAGCAGTTCAATCTGCCCCCACATCCTCCATACCCCCCAGTTCAAGTTTTGTTCATGAGGATTAACCTTTTGGCGCCGGAATTATTTTTTTAATTTTAGCACATCCTGTATATAGCATGTGACTAATACAGGAACCAAATATGTTAGAATCATGAAACTGCATTTTGAAGAGAAAAAAATGGAGAGTATATACCATGTTTAAAATATTCAGTACCTATATTTGTTGAATGAATATATAAAATGCAACTTTAGAGGTTAGCGGTGTGGTATGACCACTATAGTTGACATTAGGCATCAAAAGGTTAACCAATAGTCATGGCATTATACAGGTGTGTTTTGTTCACAGAATATTTTTGTCTGCTGTATGAAAGTCGTCCCATAAATGCCATGAAGGCAAAGGGGAAGTAGAGATATAGCTCCACTCAGTTTCAACCCTGGTGTTAGCTGGAGGTGGGTGTCAGACTTTTACCATGCCATTTAACCCTTTTTCACTCAGTTTATATAAAGTTGCATTTTGCTTCTAACATACTGTAACTTAAGTGAACATTTATTGGTAGGCTGTAAGGAGGAGGTTAGACGGTGCTTTCAGTGTCCACACTTATAAGGTTATGTTATCCACGTATTTACTATAGTTTCTTTTGTACTCTAAATTACAACTAACCAAGATCATTATTTACAAAATCACTGTAATAAGCAAGCCATCAAATAGACAGCTCTCTACCCTAGATACAATAAGTTACCTCTAAGAAAGTTAAAAGTATTCACTTTTGTCAGATTCATGGTGTTATAAGGTCATCATTTTAAGTATTTTCATTAATTGCCTATTATGTTTAAACTTGTGTTGAAATTGAAGCTGTATGTTGTGAGGTACAATAATTTTCCCTTTTTTGAAGTCATAATATGTACATATTCATATTGTTCTATTTACAATAACTGGACTTGATATGAGTTGCAGTCCAGCGTAGAGCGAGTTCAGGATACCGATGGTGAAGTGTGATGTCCCTAGAGACCTCAGGTGAACTGACAGCAAAGGAACTGCCATGCTGCATGCCAACAAATCCTAGAAAATAGACCCTACAGGTTACTCGAACAAATTAGAGCGAACATTTATTTAAAATTAAAAGTTGATCTCATGTCAACAATTTGACTCCAGCGATTCTCAAACTGTGTTGTATTGCTGGTAATTACTGGGGTAATACTTACTTACTCCATGGTGCAGAGTCCTTCTTGAGAAGCTAACTGGTTTGCAGCTAGTCAAGAAATTCCCCGCATTTTATGGAACCCGAAGGTTCATTACCGTACTCACAAGCGTCCGCCA
>Ga0131853_10012590_pt1 | contig 15505 bp, 12 predicted proteins | sample TergutLab28metaG_FD_92764 | JGI IMG/M metagenome (GOLD analysis project Ga0131853, IMG submission 92764) | Labiotermes labralis P1 segment gut microbial communities from Petit-Saut dam, French Guiana - Lab288 P1 (version 2) (version 2) | ecosystem: Host-associated > Arthropoda: Insects >...
AACACCCTTTTTTTTTTTTTTAAAATATATAGAAAAAAAAAAAATAATTTTTTTAAAAAAATGTTTTTCGTTTTTTATTTTTTTTTTTTTTTTAAATTTTAAAAGGGTGGGGGGGGGGGGGGGGGGGGGAAGCAGGTAAAAAAATTGCTCATACTTAATCAGTTTATTATAAAAATTGAGGACAAAAAATTGTCTTATTGGAAAACTGAGCCTATTTATGATAATGTATAAAAATGGACATGTACCTCACTGGTACAACTGGACCCATTGGTAAGCTTTTGCACAGGGGCCCAAAAAGTCCTTACTGTAACACTGAACTCAATGGTACATTAAATGTTCACTAATCCTTACTCTGAGTTGGAAAAATAAAGTCCACACCCTCCACCCTTATCCTTTAGGATCTGTTTTAATATTATCCTCCAAAATGGTCATCTCTTCATTGAAAGGTCTAAGGAACTTGTTTATAAAACAGTCACCAAACAGATTTCTCTTGTGGGTAACAGATCATTCAGAGTGTACCCAGTTTGAATCTTGGTTATAATACTGGGACATAACATCACGTAATTTGGTGAATATGGATCAACATTCTAGATGAACCTCCTGCCTCCATGTCCTTGGTCAAAGAAATGTTGGTACCTATCTCTCAAACTACAAAGCATCACCTCCTAGAAGTCAGCAATTTTTATGGTTACTGTTGTGGGAACCTCAAGTCTGATACAGTGCAGTTTGAGTTTCAAGCAAATAGAGATTGACTCATATTATCCACAATTAAATCTGCCTCACAGCTTTTAATAGAGGCACCCAATGCCAGGTTAATAAAAATCAGTTCAGGCATTTTGTATATGAGATCTTCCAATGGAAGCATGGACATTCATTGCCTCTCCCTGATGCACACCTCTCTCATTTAACATGCACTTTGTGCAAAACAGAGAAATTAGAAGCTACAAGCATGATTTTAATGTTCCACAGAAAAGAAGTGATGATGTTCTATTAAAAATACAGAGTAAGTACAGCAAAATATATGGATCTTACTTGTCATTATATTAGACTCACTTTTGAGCAACCAGGGTATAGCAACTCGCTACGAGTAGGGCGGCCCAGGGTTTGAATCCCGCTGGGGTCTAGGTTTACCACATCTGTACAGACTGGACCCAAGGCCCACCCCAGCCTCTTGTACAATGAGTACAGGTCTTTTCTGGGGCTAAAGCGGCGAAGGCATGGCACTGACCACCCTCCACCCACCCACCCACTCCTTTCTAGCATTGCATTTCAGTTCTATCTCTCCTCTGTGCCTTCTTGGTATGTAACTGGACATCTCTACCTTTATCCTTTTCAGCTTCACTTTCAAAGAAAGTTTAAGATTTTTCTTGAACTCATGTATGCTAAAGAATAAGCTAATCTTTGAAATAAACTCACTTCCAATTTCCTCCAGCGATGAATATTAAGAGGGGTCTGTAACTCTTCCTCTAATGCACGACACTTTAGTTTCTCTCGAGTGAGGTCTTGCTCCAGATGAAAGATTTCTTGGCGCATATCTGTCATATAGGTCACACTTCTTGAGAGTAACTTCTTTTCTTTCCTAAATTATTGAATGATACAAGAAAAATTATGTAAGAAATAGAGTGGAAGCTCCACACTTAAGGATTTTCTTGTCTAACACTTTGACCGTGGACTCTCTTATGTACAAATACCATAGTACCTGGCCACTTCTGACATAAAATTATAAATATGAATGTAACATTTTAACAACCAGCATTTTTCACTGTTAGTTTACAATAGCACTAGAGAGTAACACTGGAATTTCTTCAGATTTGGAAGGTAGCAGTTCCGGAGAATTTTTAAACAAAACTGAGATACAGAACCTTTAGTCAAATAACAATTTCCAATATTATGAACTGTATGACCACAACAATAAAAGCACATCTCTCTGATTCAACCTTCACCACACTCAACACAAAGGAACACAGTAAAATCAAATGCTGCCTGTCATGCTAAACACATTCATACTAAAATGTAGTGAATACAAGTTGCTGTGAAATTTATTAATGATAGGTTATGTTCCAGAGAATTTAAATAGCACAGTGAATGCGTGAAATATCTTAAATGTCACTGACAGTGTGCATTAGACAACTATGCTATAACAAAGCTTTATCTGTCTCTCCTAATCTCCAGGTTAAGCATAAAACTGTCTTCCAACCTCTGATCATATTGTGCTTCATCTCCATGGAATGTACTCTGTAAAATAATTAAATGTAATATACCACCATCAGGACCTTAAAGAAAGGTTCTACCTGTCTCTCCTAACCTCCAGTTTCAGCAGACGAATGTCTTCCAACCTTTGATCATATTGTGCTTCACCTTCATGGAGTGTATGTTGCAGAATATTTAGTTTTTCATATAATAAAGACAACTCATTATTTTTCCTCACTAACTGTGCTCCTAGAATGTCTCGCTCATTCATTATCTGAAAAAACATTAATAATTTCACCTGTAATGAGTTGCATCAATCTGCAAATCCAGTGTTGACACCGTGCATGAATTTACACATCTTCTGTTACCTGACATTACTATAAAGGACTTACAACATTCAGTGAAAACTCCATTCAACTGAATCTAGATTATAAAAAAAATGAAGTTTACTAAAGTTTACTACATAAATAGCAACAATTTTATATCATTTCTATAATCCATACCTTTGTACAAAAAACAAAAATGTTGTATCCTTTTGTACAATGCTCTAATATGTGACAGTTATCACCAACACAATTGTATGCCTCTGCGTTAAATCCAAATGACACTCTTACATGCCATACACACACATTCATTTGTAGTTCCATATAAAGGTACCTTCCTGTTGAATGTTTTAATGCAAAAATTTTTCTCAAATTTATAAGTTCAAAAACACAAACTTCATGTTGGAGTTAAATTTACTAATATTAAATTATCTTTATCAAATAATTTAAGTGTTAATCATTATATGACAGTCACTTCTGAACACATTCACAATTAGTTTGCTATTTTTATAATACGTTTTCAAAGAACTGCACAATTTTTGAACACATTACATGATGCTCAGAACACGTGACTTGGTACACTCCTGCTCTGGAAAGCACTGTTCCTGAAGCCCCCTTGCCACAATTTGCACATCCAGTCCTATAAATTTTACATTTGCCTATGCCATGTTTTATTCTTCTGCTGCTCACATAACAGTCCTTCCCTTTTTGTTGGGCAATTTTTTAGGTATTTCAAGTCACTTTCTTTGGTGGATGTTGTAATACCAGATGCCTGTGCATCACATTCTTTTCTTGGGGCCACAACACTGTCAAGTGATTCAAAAATTTTTAATGTAAAATGTAACCTGGACATACATGTCATGTATGTTCATGAAGTTTCTTTGTACAAACAATTCTTGCAAAATGTTGCAGCAGACTTTTTGCAGTATTTTACAGCTCTCTATTCACTGAGGTATACAGCAGCATGTTTGACATGTCTGGTCCTCCCAAGAAGTCATTGTAGGCCTAAACTATAGCAGGTTTTCTTAAGATTTTTGCTGTTTATGATGGACATGAGTTCCTTCACAGTCTTCTGCCATGCTGTGTGTGTGGAAAGAAGTAAGACAAGTCAATGCAAGAATGAAGTACAGTATCTCTTTTCTCCAACTTAGAACCTGTTTTGGATGGACTGTGGTAAGAAATTTCTGTTTTTAAGGGTGGTTTCCGTTATAAAAGTCCCACATTGCACAGAGCACCTGCAAGTGGTGAAAAAGTTATTCACAAATAGACTGTGACATTTGTGCACATGATTTCCCATTATTAGGAGTTTCATGATTATAGTGTTAGCCAATCCATGCTTGTAAATTTCTACACTGCCTTAATCATTTTTTTTCCCTCATATACACAGAAAGAAAGAAAAAAATCGACACTGCGTCACATTACATCCATAACACTGATGATGCTTGTTTGGTAACTACTGCATCACTTCAGTATAATTTATTTTTCTAACTAAGCTCCCATCAATGTTGAGTTATTAGTGACGCTTCCACAACAACATGTCTGCATGGTCAATGAGTGACTGAAATTCAGCAGTGGTATCATACCCTGGTGCTCCTGGATGGATAAAGTTTTGTTTATGTACTAAATGCAAAAATTTCAAAATCACTGGAATTGGTTTCTGGTGAATATTCCTGAAAACTTGTGAAATGTTGCATAGGGCTTGTAAAGCTGTACAATGCAACAATTTTTTTTATATGATGTTCACACTGAGAAAAATAGTAACAGAAAATCTTATTTTGCCTAAACTGACATTCTCCCCTCCACCTGCTCTAGCATCCACAGAAAGCTTGGTATGAGCCTGAAGAAAAATTGCCCATATCTGCTCAAGTCAGTTACAAATGCTGCACTGAAAAACAAAAATTATGTCACAGGTAGTGCATTTTTAGGGGTGCATGTTTAGTTCCCTGATGTTCTTGGTACTGGAAGATTGGTTGACTTTGATCATCACCATTATGGACAACTTCTTTCCACATTGGGTTAAGGTGTGTTTTGACTCCTTTCCACTTCATTCTGTGTCATTGCTCTCAAAAGATGTATATTACAAGTGCAGTCATGCACCTTCTTTACATTTTGGCAGTGTAGAGAATATGTAGTCTCTATCACCATATGATGCCAAATCATCTGCACTATCACTTGATAAACCACTCCCTCTAATTTTTTCCTACATTTTCCCTTCCATAGTTATGAACCAACATTTTTCAGGCACTGTACTCAAGGGATTTTAAAATGTTTATGTCCACTACACTGCCCAATGGAGCTGTGTACTTCAGCATTAAGAAATAACCAGTTCTTCCCAAATAACTAGATGAAAGGCAATTAAAAAATGATAACCTGTTAAAACAGAAAACTATCAACACATATCATAAGTGTAACAGTCCAACTATTGAAGGACATCATTGCTGCTGAAATCTCGTGGATGTGAAGGCAGTATGACAAAGGTAGAAATGGTGGCTGATGTAAATGTTTGGTTGATGGTACAGTACAACATTAAAACTACTGGTGGCTGTTTGGTAAACCATCCAATGCCATGAGGGTTAAGATATTAAGTATCAACATCATCAGCAGCAGCTGCTCTACAGCCCTGGGTGGGCCTTGGACTACTTGAGCAAATGTCGCCAGTGACCTCTATCCTGTACACTTGCCAGCCAATTTCTGCAACCCAGCTTCCTTGTGTCTTCCTCTACCCTGTCAATCCATCTTGATTTCGGTCAGCCATGTCCTTGTTGACCTCCAGGGTTTGTCCATAATATCTTTTTAGGTAATTCATTTTCATCCATTTGCACAACATGGCTTGCCCTTCTCAGTCTATTGGATTTTATTGCATTAACTATATTTGATTCATTGTGAAGCTCTTCTAATTCTCTGTTTTATTTGGGAGATGTATACTGAATATATCTCCCAAATAAAACAATTACCTGAAATACTTGATTTTTACTAAAAACAATTATGTCAAGGTGTGAAAGCGGACAGTAATAGTAATAGAGACTAACTACTACTAACTGGCTTGTCACCATGTGATATTCACAGCTACTGAACAACCAGATGTTGCTGGGTCTTCTGTAGAGCAGAGTATAGTAACAACAAACACTGCAATTGAAAATCCAGTCTAGTCGCAATAAAAGTATGTCATTCATTCATTCTGCAGTCTGTTGTATGACAGGTCCATAGCCTCTTCCAAAATGATTTATCCAACAGTTCAATCTAGTGCTTCCTCTTTAAACTTACAGTATCCTATACTTTCCTTAAGGTTATCCAGCAGCTGCTTACATCTTTTTCCTCATCTTCCTCTCACTTCTATCCTTCCTTCTATCTTTCCTTCAATAACATGTTTTAGAAGACAGTTCCTATGCAAGAAGTGACAATGTAGTTAGTCTTTCTTTGTTTTATTGTAGGTATGATGCTCCTTTCCTCCTTGACTGCATCTAATACTTCTTAATTTTTCACATCAGTCAAAATGATCTTTTCCAACATTCTTCAGCACCAAATTTCAAAACTTTCAATGTATTTTTGATTTATTCTGTGAAGGTTCCAAGTTTCAGCACCCTGCAAAGCTGTGCTCCAAATGTAGCATTTCATTAGTTTCTTCTTCAGATTTAAGTCCAATCTGCTGGGGAAAAGAGTCTTCTTGTTGAATGCGGCTTTGGCATGGCAATTCTGGATTTAATTTCATGTGCACATCTTGCATCAATTTAACATGCTATCCCAACAGTTGCAAAATTCCACGTACTCCGGTTGTTTTTTACCTAGTAATAATCTGTACCAAGGATAGTTGCCTCGAGATTCTCAATACTGTAGTGTATTCCACATTCACTTCCATTCAAAAGCATCTTCCAATTCCAGTTAGTCTATCAATCATGTCCTGTAGTACTGTTTCTTCCTTAGCCAACAGCACAAGGTCAACTGCATATTTCTCAGTGCCAATTACTTTCCCTCCTACTTTATAATTTCCAAACCCTTGAAGAGTTTCATTGGTAAGATCCTTGCTGTATAAGCTGAAGAGAATGGGTGACTCTTCTTCCAATCTTCACACTTTGTCTCCCCTTGGTCTAGTTGTACTCTCATGCTCTGATCCATCAACAATTTGCCAATCAATCTTCCTTTGCACCAGTCAATACCAGTTTCCTTTTGAATTTGCATTAATTTGGTCCATCCTGCATGGTAAAATGCCTTCTGCCAGTCTATGTAGGGAGAATACAACAACTATCATCTATATCCAAAGCTCATTTTGATATTCTCAGCAAACCATTGGCCTCCCTAGTTCCTTTTCCTCTTCTAAATCCAAACTGATCTTCTCCAAATCACCGCACAAAAAGACATAGTTAGGAACAGTTAGGAAATTACATGCCCACTGAAATAGAGCAGAGCACTTTTCACTGCATTTACTTCTTTAAAAACAATTATCCCTAGGAGATAAAAATTGCGTGTCCAAGCAACCGATTGTGGACATTTGTAGGACACTTGGAGATAAATCTGTATTTTGGCTCCAGTAATACAGACAAAATGAGAAGTTGTTTGGTTCCCTCAGATTTGTCAGAGTTTATATGCAAGAAACCAACAACCCTGACTGAAATTAAATTTAAGCATTGTTGATTACCATCTTCTTCATAGTCACTGCTGTAAGAACCTCAAATCAAACAACTGAAGAACTTATATCCTGAATGATAAACCATACAGACAATTGTTTTAATAACAAAAGCATTAATTTAGCCAGTGAAGTGTGCAGAAAGAAAACATGGTTTATGCTTACCTGTTCCACTACCTTCTTCTGCTTCTCTCTCTCCTCAGCTGCATCCTGAACAATTTTTTGCAGCTTCCTTTCCTCTAAGGTTAGAGCCTTAGTTTGTTCTTTACACTCATGTAGTTCACTTTTCAGTTTTGTTAATTCGATTTTAAGGTTCTTTTTCTCTTTATCACTTTCCTCTAAAACTGCAAAATGGAAGTAACTACCTCAGATTCAGTTATTTATATAAGTTACTCTGATTTATCCAGTTTGAATGGATTCACAGAGACAGTCAAGAATAAGCCAGGTGGTCAAAGAGCTACATATCTGTGAAAGAATGAACAATGCAGACAATAAATTTATCCAGAAACAAAATTTCCTGCACTATATGACATAACTATGTATCAACAAAACCAGTCATCTACTTACAAAAATGCAGGCTAACATAATCAGAAAACACTGCCATCGACTTAGATAAATATCAAATGACCAAAGGGTCACAACGGACATAACATGGAGTGAAAACATACACATGTTTTCTAAATTTGTTCTTTGTAGTTTTGAATATCTTATACCCTGTATTTCATTAATAAGTGTTTCAGAATAAGCATATGTGACCACTTCACTTTACGTAGTGTACCTATGTTATGTACAATGAAGGCGGTTAAATATTTGTCTTAAGCTTCATGTCACACAGATGTTAGTTTGGACTGATTCAGGACAAAATGAAATTTGCTTGACAAATTACAACACAGATCTCAAACCTCCCCTCCCCCACATGTAACAACATTCATCAATATTCACTCAGAAACAAGATATGCAGATAGAGGGGCAAACAAAACCTCCTAATTATGTGTTGATTTATGCAATTTGTGAACAGAATGTAAGCAAGAGGATCAGGCATGAACCTATAGGGTATATAAACATAACAAAGAATCCAAGAATATCTGTAAACCATATGCTGCATCAGAAGTAGCGACACAAGGTCAGTTTACACTTCTGGTATTACCATTCTTCTGTTTCAAGAGTTGTGTTTCTTTCGTTGTGATATCCTCTTTAAGCTGCTCAGTTTCTCGGCCCATAGTTTTTAATTTCTGTTTAAGTTCTGGGATTTCATCCTGTAAGAAATATTACAGAATGAAAGTACTGAAAACTTATGAGAACAGTAAAAAAAAAAAAAAAAAATCTTATTGTATGGCAAAGCAGTGGTAGAAGAAAGATTGCAAATGTGAGGTAATTTCCTCTCATCCTTCCTTCCCTTTTCCAAAATGTAATTTGAAAAATTTTGTGTAGGTATGTTTGCATCTCCGTGGACAGCCTATTAAAATAGCTCTGTTCATTTCTGTTCATCAGTTTGTGACACAGAATGGATAAATTTATTAACACACTTTCATTACATTTGATATTTTACAGTTCTACCAAAATGTGTCAATACATCCTGGCTACGACGAAAGACTTGTCATGCTATACACAGACACCCTGACTGTAACCGACCAGGGTCCGTAGTTCAAGTCTCAGGCTAGGCATCAAGAAGGTGAGAAGATGAACTGGACGTCCAGCCACTGTCCAGTTTAAATTAAAAAGAAAAGAACATTTATGTATCCACATTTTGTAATGTACAGAGGGGTTTAGCAGTTCAAACCTCTAATTGCTTTCCACACTTAAGCCTAGCATGTCACTAAAATGAATACAAGTCTAACACCTCATTCCATAAAAGGCTTAAATTCTCTCTCTTTTATAGTGGAAGGTAGCAGTATAAAAGTGTTTGTTTTTGAAAATGATATTTTTGGATGGGTTTGCCTGCAGGCTACCTGTTTTCTTGACAAAGAGAAAAAAGCCAGAACAGGAACTCAAATATTAGACTTCACAAAGGAAGGAGGTACTGAAACAAGCATTGAACACATTGTAACAAAAAATTGTCTTGGTCAGTCTTTAATATGTTTTTCATGTATGTGTGTGAGATTTAAATAAATGAGGAGAATGTAATAGTATGTAATGACAATAACAATAAACCAGAGTGATTCCTATCCCTCCATATATTCCTTGGGATGGATTCGTGCTTACTGGCGTGTGTACAAAGTACTGTAACCGAGAGTTGGGCAGCTTAAGACAGATGGTTATATAACTTGTTCACTGTTATCTTTATTATTATCCCTGGTTTATCACAAAGGGATGTTTGCCTACTTTAGTGCTTGTACTTAAATATATCTTCCATTTCAGTGTACTTCAGAAGCACTTTCCAACCCAATGGAAGCAAGCAGTAATTGTGGTGTTTATAAGAAATGCAATAATGCATGTGTACAAAACTACAGACCTACATCTCTTCTCAGTAATGTTTCAAAAGTCTTTTAACTTGTTATGCATGACCATTTGGCTTATTATTTCAAATGTAAACTGAATCCCTATTAACATGGTTTTCTCAAATCAAAATCTACTATTACCAACTTGGTACCATACTTAGATTATACAATCTCATTATTTTGTTCATGACACCAAGTTAATGCCATTTACTTTGATTTAAGCAGCGTCCTTGACCTCATTCCCACACATTTCTTTCACATAAGCTCAGTGCCTATGGGCTCTGACAGTTATGTCAGTTAATAGCATATTTATACTATTCTTTTGTGTGAATCTATGTCATTTATTTGGCACCCTTTGAAGTGCTTTCTAGAATTCCTCAAGCAATGGTCCTTGGGCCCCTCTTGTTCAATGTATTTATTTATGACCTTTGCAATTTTATTAAGCCCTCAAGATATTTTTTATTGGCTATCGATATAAACATTTTTCAAACTGTAACCCCTGTAACTGATTGTACACATCTACAATCTCACAGTGATTCCATTCACAGTTGGTGTGCTGCTCATGGTATGAAACCTAATACTGGCAAAACAAGAGTTATTAAATTTACAAGGAAAATTAATGCAATTAATCTTACTACAACCTGTGTGTTAAATGTAAACTTGTATGACTCCATCAAAGATCAAGGAGTACTTTGGATTCCACGCTCTGAATTCTAAACATTACTGACACATACAGCAGAAGTTTGCAGCTCTATGCATGTGTACATGTACCTTCCTTACAATTATGCTTGCACACTTAAGCTTCTAAACTGACACATTTTGCAAGTTAGAGGCATCATATTGATGCTTTTTTTTTTATTAGTGTTTCTCTAGGATCTAAATTTTGTCCTTTCTAGATTGACAATATTAGTCTCAGAGTTCTCTCTTGTAATATTACAAGTAGAAACTTCACCCTACTTTCTGCAGCAGGCAAAAACTGCCCATCTGTTAAATGTACATGGGATGCGAGTTTGGTACGCAGTGATACAGATACTTTGAAGAAGCAAATAATACCTTTGAAACAGATTTTACATTAGTGGAATGTTTCATTTGACTGATGATTTCAAATATTTAGGTACCTTTTCAATTTTGGTATGCAGTGATATAGACATATTTAGTAGGCCAGTTAGATCTTCGAAACAGATTTTATGCTAGTAGCATCTATCATACGAGTTATGACTTTAATTACTTAACTAACTTATGCTTCAATTTAAGCCAAAAATGCAAATTTTGTTGACTGTTTTATTTGCATGTGTACATGTAATGTGTGTTGTAATTATTTTGTGCTAGTTGTGTAAATGGGCTTTGTGGTGTTATGCTAGCACTTTAACAAATGACAGCTGGTCATATCTCTTGTCTAAAACATCCAGGCCTGTGGTGGGGGACATCAAATCTCCTGTTCAGTGTGTACTGGGAATCTTGTCATATGGTGTAAAACTCCTGAAGTGTGAGGCTGACCACTCACCTAAAACAGCAATGAGGTTAAGAATGTGTAGTGATGTACCTCCACATGTCATAGTGGCATACACAAAGACAACTTTACTTTTTAACTTTATAATGGCCAGAGCTCCATACATACGAGTACATCTGCCCATTTATTATAGGTGAGTTAATGCAAACCAGTGATGAACACATTTTTATTCTCTGATTAAATGTTTTAAAACATCAATAAACACATTATTTATTATTATTCTTAACACTCTGCCAGAGGATGGCCCTTTAATTAAATACCCCCACTTCCTGGACATTTTGAATGTTCAACCCCTTAACATACTCTTACTGACAGTTTGACACTATAGATTATGCTTCTCAGCCTGAGACTGCAAATAGATAGTCCAGTAGTTCTTCAGTGAATGGTATGTCTCAAAACAAGACCCTTTGCGAAGCGGAACAACGCAGAATTTACAAATGTATCTAGTTTCAATTCGCTTTTTATGTGAAGCACACACTTTACACTGCCTTGCAGGGTACTTCTTTTATCCCTCCCCACAAGCAACAGTTTTTTCCAGTTTGTGTATTCTGAAATCCCCAGAGAGTCTGCTTGGCAGGTTGTGTTTAGGATCCCTTGGTGTTGTTGGCTTCTCTGACAACCAAAGGTCATGTGAACTTCTATCCGGGACCTTCCTACCTCATGCAGGAAGTTCTTGTACTTTACTTTTCTGTTTGTATTCAGTGTCCTGTACACACTGAAGAGTGCACAGTTTAGCAGATACAATACCACCTTTTTTGACCATTTTATGGTTTTCCTCAGAAATGAGTAATAACGGAGGTAATGGTCTGCCCTGTCTGTGACCCTTATGAATTTATTGTACTGGACATCAGCTTAAGGCTTCTTTATTTCCACGCTTATTTTCCTGTCTTTCCTCCCTGTGTTTGCAATTGTTGTGACATGGATTATTTATATCATTCACACAAGTCTTCTATCCTCCACACTTGCACAATTATGTCACCTTTCCTCTGAAACGCTAACTGCCCCTTATTCAAGCGTATGCCTTCCCCTTCTAGGTCATGTGGAATGCCTTTGTTAGCCCTCATAGTGCCACAGACTCTCATGTTTCTGTCTAGCAATGTTTCAGCTAATCTCACAGTTATAAAAACTGTCTTGATAGATGTGATGATTTTGGTCGAAGTTCCTGTCTAACAGTGATAACACTGGGTCCTCCAATTTCTTTCCCTCAGCTGAGTATATCTCCATGTTGCAGATATAACTCAATACTGCCTCACACACCATTCTCACCAGCACTCCACATTTTGTTACTTTCCCTGGATTGTATGTCCTAAATTTCAGGCAACCCTACCATGGGATCATGGCTTTTTCAAGTAACAGTTCTAGTTGTGGGCTGTAAATTGATCTAAATTTCTGTACAAAATATTCATACATGGGCCAAATTTTGAACAGCCGCCCTGAATCCTGTGTTTGCTGGCTGTAAATAAAATTCTAGGTTGCCAGAGGGATTCAAAATGGCTGCTACTCATAGTGTGAGGAATAATGGGTGTGGAAATTGTGGGGTCAGTAGACCAAGAGTCTCTTAAATTTTCCTATCTGACCTGTCCCATCAAAATTATTAGTCCCAATAACTTTCTCATTTTTTCTGGTGTGATAATGAACCACTTTGGTGTTTTAGGTGAGACTTTCTATTTTTGTGCATTTTGACTATGGTAAAGGTTAGACTTTTCAGTAAGTAACTGTATAAGATCGTCACCTATGATTGAACTCACGACTCCAACAACAGAGTCAGGATTATCCATTACTATATTCAGGGCTGAGGTTCCAAGGAAAGGCTCACTGCTAGGTTTGTTATCAGTTTTACACAATGCGTCACTTATTTTATCATCACAGCTCTCCGATTCACTACTTTCTTCCTCTTCTGTACTTGTTTCACTGTCACTAGTAACAACTATGGCAGAAGGTCGCAATTGTTTACGTGAACTAATTGTGGGGACATCATTATCACTGTCCAGAATTTCATTGTCACTATTACCAGAGACATCAGAACATGTATCCGCATATAACTCACACAAATATTGACCTCTTTCAGAAAACTCCTACGCAAAGTCATGATTGCAACTGAAGGAAGTTAGGCAAGAAAACAAAGAGGGTATCTGAATCAGTGGTTTCTTTGTTGCAGTATAACGGTTCTAAGAATAGGGGTTCAAAAGTGGTCTGTTTGTTTGTAACTTGAGACCCAAACATCCTGCATCAAGCTGTCAATAATTTTGAAGCAATACGTGAGGCAGACCAACTTACAAATGCATGTGTGGGACATTGTGTAAGAAAATGTTAAAACATGTGACCCATCAATGATGCATGGGATAGCAATCACATCTTTATATGTGGTCTCATGGCAAAGGGTTACACTGTTTGACCACGAAGGTGAAGGCACTGGGAGCATTTGAAACACAGGCAACTACTCACCCAACAACACACTGCCACATCCCAGAAGGCTTGAATTTTCAGCAACACTGCCGTGAGAACCTCAAATCTCACAAAAATGCTTTACTTGGATTCCACATAAGAGTGCAGGCCCCTTCTGCTACCTCTCACCTACATCATTCTTGTATCATTTGAACTTAACAAAATTGCATATTACAGTCAGCTATCCACCAAACTACATATCATATCCCAGAAGACAACTGTCTTCACAGGCACCACTATGAGAACCTCTAATCTCACAAAGCTTCCATCACATGAGACTGTCTGTTTGTGGAGTGCTTCCTTACCTCTTGATGAGAGGACAGAGGGCAGAAATATACAAGTCTGTAACTGAAGGTGAATGGTCAGCATTGCCTCACCTGGGCTTCAAGCAGCATCTTCTCTAAAGTTATTTTATCATTTTCAAGTGCTTCAAAGCGCTTTTGCTGCATATGAATTTTGGTATCTGCTTCTGATATCTTCTTCTCATAATCAAAAATAACTGCCTCCTTAAGCTTCACATCATCCAGTGTATCCTGAATCTTTTGAGCCCATTGTTGTGACTCATGTATATACCTGGAAAATATATATGTAATTAGTTTTTTCTTCCTAGCTTTGACCCCCTTATGTTTAACCAGCACAGAACATACAAATGTATGTTCCAACATCACCTACTGAAAATTTTATTTTACAATGTTCACAAAATACAGTTATTGATCCCTTATTCTTGGATGCAATACAGAGGTCAGCACTGCTGTTTTGTGTTAAAAATTTGGAAAGTTTAACTCATTTTATATGCATGTGAAACTTGGCCTCTCACATTATAAGAACACAGGCTGATGGTGTTAAAAAATTGGGCACAGAGGAAAATATTTGGACCTATAAGGAGTAAGTACAGGAGACTGTTGAAAACTGCATAATGGGAAGTGTCAATAAATATTATTCAGGTGATCAAATCAAGGAGGATGAGATAAGCAGAGCATATGGCACTTACGGAGGAGAAACATGACAGGAATTGTAGGTATAAACAAAATATTATTGAGGTGTGTTTGCAAAACCACTGTTGCTGTGGGAAAGCAATGAGGATTACATATTCTGAGTGTATGTGTGTAGCCCTTGTTATCTGGCATGCAAAATGTATGCACTATATGCATGCACTGTGATCTGTCTGGCTGTACCATATTTTTCCACATTATTTTATAAACAAAACAATTTGCAAACAAAAATTTATTGAACATTACATATGTTTTGTTCTTCTCAATAACTTTTCTCTGAAACATTTCTCATTATAAGAAGAATTCAGCAATACATTACTATAAATGCACATTGGTCTTCATGTAAAGTACCCACTATTCTTGTCATATTATAATGGAACTTATATTTTCTTAACAGGTATTAGAAAAATCCTCAAATATCGAATTTCATGAAAATCTGTCCAGTGGGACCCCAGTTGTTCCATGTGGACACACAGATAGATAGACAGACAGAACAGACATGACAAAGCTCATAGTTGCCTTTCACAATTTTGTGAACATGCCTAAAAATACATAAAGGATTTTGGTAGGAAAATTTGAAGGGAAAGACACCACATGTTAAGACCCAGGCACAGAAGGGAGGACATTACAATGAGTCTTACAGAAATAGGTCATGGACTGGATTAATCTTGCTCAGAATAGGAACATGTGGTATGCTGTTATGAAAATGGTAATGAACCTTCAGGTTCCATAAAATACATGGAATTTCTTGACTTGTGAGGAACTATTAGCTTCTGAAGAAGGACTATGTCCTGTGCAGTTAATCAGTCAGTTAATTGAGGTCAAACTCTCAGTCCAGGGACAATCTTTCCTGACTGACATTTTGCATAGTATATCTCAATCCCTACAGGCACATGACATGATAGTACCCCAAACTCTGCTGAAATTACAGGTTTTTCAAATTCTTTATTCACTAATAAAATTAAACATTCAACACTATATATATA
>Ga0131853_10012592_pt1 | contig 15504 bp, 11 predicted proteins | sample TergutLab28metaG_FD_92764 | JGI IMG/M metagenome (GOLD analysis project Ga0131853, IMG submission 92764) | Labiotermes labralis P1 segment gut microbial communities from Petit-Saut dam, French Guiana - Lab288 P1 (version 2) (version 2) | ecosystem: Host-associated > Arthropoda: Insects >...
AAAGAGACAGGACTTATGCCTTATAATTATGAATATGAAAAAAGTCTAAGAGCTTATTCTATAACATTTGATTTAGAAATAATTGGAAAAGATGAAAACTTTGGCGGGGAAGCAGATAGCGAGGAAAAAGCGACGCGAGTTAATGCGATTTTAGATGCGATTGAGCAGTTGTCTTTAGTTGTAAAAGGAAACTTGGATAATGCAGAGCCGATTTTTGTTGTTGGGGGCTTAAGTGATCGCAAAACACATGTTTTTGAAAATGTTGTTCGTGTTAATAAAGGGAAGCTATCTTTGACAGATGATTTAATTGATAAAATCAAATCGGGATACAACGTAGCTTTATTGAAAGGCGATAACTTCGTTAATGAACAAGAAATTATCGAAAAATTAAGCCCAATGGGTATAACAAAGTTTTTTGAAGAATTGAAACAAGATGTGAAGAAATATTATGGAGTTTAGTATGAAGGCTTTAAGAATTGTCTTAACTCAAAACAAGGCACATTATCGAAAAGAAGAAAGCCTTCAAAATAAAATGACATATCCATTACCTCCTTTTTCAACGGTAATTGGTGGGATTCATTCTGCTTGCGGATTTAAAGAATATAAGCCAATGGATTTATCTATCCAAGGAAATTATCAATCTTTATCTAGGCAACCCTATACGGACTATTCTTTTTTAAACTCAGTAATGGATGACCGTGGTATTTTGGTTAAAGTGAAGAATCCAAATTTACTTTCTTCAAGTTTTGAGAAAGTTGCATCTGCGATGAAATCTCAAAGTAATAGCTTTAAAGATAACATAACGATTAATATTCACAACCAAGTATTGATGGAAGAATACTGGCAATTAAAGAAAGCTAATGACAAGGCTGGTCTTGAAAATTATAAATCTCTTACAACATCCCTAAAGTACTATGAAATCTTACATGAAGTAAAACTTATTATTCATGTTAAAGCAGATGAAGATATTTTGGTTCATATATATGAGAACATTTATAACTTGAAATCACTCGGGCGTAGTGAAGATTTTGTTGATGTGGAAGAGTGTGAGATTGTCCAGTTACACTCTAGTGTAGAGAAGGAAAAGCGAAGCTTGTATACTGCATATTTAAATGCTAAACTTGTCAAAGAAGAACATATCTTTCTGAGGGAAAGAGGTCAGGGCATTCCAGCTTCTGGAACAAAGTATTGGATTAATAAGTGCTACAGTAAGGAAAAAGGTTATCGAAAATTTGAGAAAGTACCTGTTGTCTTTGCATCTAATTATATGGTCGATGAGCAATCGGAGGGTATTTTCTTTGATGAGAAAGGTGGTTACATTGTAGATTTTAACTAATAGGAGATGACAATATGATAGATTTAGATAAAAAATGGGCAAAGCGTGAACAGACGATTAGAGAACATACAGACTGTTTGCTCAAAAATGCTGATATTTTGCAGAAACTAGGTTATTTAAGCGATAATATGTATCATCTTTTAAAATTAAGTTGTGAATATCATGACTACGGTAAAATGAATGATGAATTTCAAAAAAGAGTAACCTCTCCTAAAAAGATTTTATTTAATGAACACAAAGAGGTGGCACACAATGTGTTGTCTCTCTGTTTTATTGATAAAGAAAATAAAGAGGAATTTGAAACATTAGAAAACTATTATAACGTTTGCTACGCTGTTTTAAATCATCATCATTATGTTGATAATTTTGAAGAAGTTCGGAATAAAGAAAAACTTATTGATGAATTTGTTGCCACCTATGGCGGGCAACCGATAAGTGGTAGGCTTTTAAAGAAACTTATTAAGCAGAAGATGAACCTTGATGCTATTTTGTTAAAAGGTCTTTTACATAAGTGCGACTATGCTGCAAGTGGTGGTTATGAAATCGAATATCCAAATGATTTTTTAATTGATAGCTTGAACGACAATTTTTTAGTTAACAAGAAAAAGAAAAATCCCAATGCAAATTGGAATGAACTGCAAAATTTCTGCATCGAAAATAGTGATAAAAATATCATTGCTGTTGCTAATACAGGAATGGGGAAAACAGAAGCGGGGCTATTATGGATTGGAGATAACAAAGGTTTTTTCATTCTGCCTTTAAGAACAGCAATCAATGCGATTTATAAGCGAGTGGTAAAGGAAATTATTATGGACGAAAAAAGTAATACGCGTGTTTCGCTTTTACATTCTGATACGTTATCACATTATTTGAACGAAGACAATATAAAAGAAGATGAAGCTATAGATTATGATAATAAAGGTAAGAACCTGAGTATGCCATTAACCATTTCTACGCTTGACCAACTTTTTAACTTTGTTTACAAATATAACAGCTTTGAATTAAAACTGGCAACACTTAGCTATTCAAAAATTGTTATTGATGAAATACAGGCATATTCCCCTGATTTATTGGCTTACCTTGTTTCAGGTCTTGAATTCATTGTAAAAATGGGTGGGAAATTTGCGATTTTAACTGCAACGTTACCACCATTTATTAAAGATTATCTTGAAGAAAACATTGGTAAAATTGAATTTAGAAAATTCACAAAAGGGGATACACGCCATCATTTGAAGGCACTTGAAATTGAAATTGATTCTCCATTTATAGCTAAACACTTCAAAATAAAAGGCGGAAAAACATTGGTTATTTGTAACACAGTGAAGAAAGCACAAGAAGTTTATGGATATTTGGTGAAAGAATTTAGTGAAGAAAAAGTTAAACTCATTCACTCAAAATTTATAAAAAGAGATCGTAGAGATAAAGAAAATGACATTATCGAACTTGGGGAAACTGAAGTTACTGGAGATGAAATATGGGTTGCAACTTCTATTGTTGAAGCGTCACTAGATATTGATTTTGATTATCTCTTTACTGAATTGAATGACTTAAATGGCTTGTTTCAAAGGTTAGGGCGTGTCAACCGAAAATCATCAAAAGAACATATGTTAGAAGAACCAAACTGTTTTGTTTTTACCGAAATAAATGACAATATCTTGACTAATGAAGCAGGAACGAGAGGGTTTATTGATCGGAAGATTTATAATCTTTCAAAAGAGACATTGTTTGGTTATGAAGGACTGTTGCCAGAGGAGAAAAAGTTTGAATTGATTGAATCAACTTTGACAAGTTCAAATGTAAAAGGCTCAACATTTGATCGTGAATATCAGAAGTATAAGAAGTATATCGAGGATCTTTTTGTAGGAGAAATGAATTTTGCAGAGGTTCAGAAGATGTTTAGAAATATTATTTCTTACAGTATTATTCCGAAGAGTGTGAATGAGAAGTATAAAGAGGAGATTGTTGCTTTAAAAGATGTCCAGTATAGTGATGCAGGCTATTTAGAGAAAGTGAAAGCACGAGATCAGCTTAGTGCTTTTACTGTTTCAGTCGGAATGTATGATTTGAGTAAGAGCGACAGGCAGAAGGCGATGAGAGAAGAATTTATTGTTACTAGGTGTAAGTATAGTGAGGAACGTGGCTTTGAGCGAGATGTTGTTGAGAAAGATGAGATTGAAGTGGCAAGTGGGGATATGTTTTTGTAATTCAACCACTTTAGCTGATGGTGGTTGAATTGTGATTTACATAAGCTACAACTTGAAATTTCAGAGAATAAACTCAAAAAAATGCAACAACTTAAAGATAAATATTTAACCTATAAAGAAGAGGAGATATGAGAAAAATGAGTGAAAAAAACATGAGTCAAGGAACACAGCGTGAAGAAAACCCAGAAATTAAGAAAAAAGATGCAATTGTGAATATCCTTGAGAATTATGAATCTTTGGAGAAAAGTATTGTGGCTCAGTTAAATTTTGGATACAAAGGTCAAGGAGTCGTAACAGGGAGTAATAGAGAAATAATTTGGAAATCTATGTTTGAGCAAATGATCCCAAAGAAATTTTCTATTGAACAAGGTGTTTTCATTATTGATTCAAAAGAGGGAATTTCTCGAGAAGTTGATTTAGCAATTTTTGATGAGACTTATACCCCTTACATTTTTAGATATGGTCATTTAAAGTTTATTCCTATTGAAGCAGTTGCGGCTGTTATTGAATGTAAGAGTACAACATTAGACGATACATCCCTTAAAAAATGGTCAGATTCAATTGATAAACTTAAAACGGGGATAGGTTCTATTACAAGGCTTAATAGTCATGTTGATGTAAGTAAAGAGGTTATATTTGAAAAAGATAAAAATGGACAAGATGTCATCAAAACGCAAACACAAACGTCAACTCGCCCTATCAAAATATTGTGTCATATGAAAAATATGGGAGAATTTAAGGAGTCATTTGATTTAACAATTGAAGCGAGTGGTGAAAAGCTGAAAATTTATGAAAATAATAATTTTAAGGAATTATCTGATATTTACGAAACTCTAAATCATCATAAAACTGAAAATAAAGAAATAATACGAAAAGCAGAAGGCTTGCCTAATCTTTCTGAATATGAAGTCAAACAAAATGAAGAAGAAGTCAGCCTATTATCGCTTATGTTCAAGTTAAATCAATTATTGATGATAATTAATAACCCAATGTTTTTTCCGCATCGTGCTTATGTAGAGATGTTTAAAGATGAGTTTCAAGAATTGCTAAAACAGAAGGTAGAAAAAGAGAAGGGTGGGAACAAATGAGCCAATATGTAGTTGCAATCATATTAGACAAAGTGCAAAATTTTTTGTACCAAACATTCAAATCAAATACAGTTGAAGATCAAAAAGAAGCCGATACACTCCAAAAAGTCATTCAAGCTTCTAATGAGTTATCAAGTAGATTTCCTAAGGAAGTTAAGGAAATTTTTGAAAAAAAAGGCTGCCCTATTCGTGAAAAAGATGAGATTGTGTTTACGTCGGGTAAAATTATTTTTAATACTGAGTTATCTGAAAATAAAATTGAAGAATGCTTGCAAGAATTATTTCGCTATTACTACTTACGAGAAATTGAGCAACCCCAAGAAAACATTCAGCCTAAGGGTCAAATGCGTCTAAATTATACTTACTTTGATTTGAAATCAGAAGAAATCAAGCGATTTGAATTTGAACATGGGTTAGCGACTGATTTAGACAATAAAATGCGAGTGATTAAAATTGCTACCATTAAACTCAAATCAGTAATAACAATGTCAAAAGTAATAGAAGCTAATGCTACTACTTTATTTGAGTTTCCTAAAAACAAAATTAATATAGTGAAGCCACTCTCAATTAACGAGAAATTAAGAGATGGAACTTTTGCAAAAAATATTGATGAGTTGAAAAAAGAATTAACTCAGGGTGAAAATGAAACAGAAGAAAGCGATTTTTTCAGAATAGCCGTTATCAAAGCTGATTTGGATGGTATGGGAGATTTGTTTGAGTCCTTAGAAAATTACGATGAATATAAGAATGTAAGTAAGGTTTTAAATGATTATATTTGTGTGGGGAAATTGCATGAGTTGATGAAGAAACAAGGAGAAAGAAAAAGGCAAAATAAATCTCATGATTATTTTAAGCTATTACCTTTATATGTTGCAGGAGATGATATCTTTTTCATCGCCAATGTGGCACATATATTCACCGCAATTGATTTATTAAATAGATGGTTATATTTGATCAATGCTGAACTTGAGAAAAGTTTTGAAAATCCGCTTAGTTTAAGTGTTGGAATAGATGTTGTAGCACATTCATTGCCATTGAGGTATATGTACGATCAGGTTGAGTTGCAGTTAGACCATGCCAAAAAGTATAAATCAAATACGGGTAATGTTAAAATGAATATTTCTATATACAATCAGATTTTTCATATATTTAAAAACACTAAGACACAAATACTCCGAAATGATTCAAAATCGGATAGAGAGAAAAAGGAGAAGAAAATTAAAAAGGAGATTGAGGGGTTAAAGAAAAATCTCAAGGCTGAAGGAAAAAATTTTGATAATGGATGGAGTAGGTTTAGGCGTGAAGTAGTCCTAATACAAAAAGGTAGTGACCTAGAGGGAACAGAAAGTCGAGAAAGTATGGTTGGTTTTTCATACCTTTATAACTTATTAGAGAAATCAACGAAGAGCCAGTTTGAAAATAATGACCAAAAGCACGCGAATATTATATTGGATCAACTTGTCCCGAGTCTAGAAGAAAAAACGCATAGTAATCAGGTGAAAAATGTATTGATAAATCAGCTTATACTAGAGTATAATCCAGATGAAAAATTTAGAGAAAGAAAGCTTATGTTTGATAAAAGTTACTATAAAGAAAAATTTGAAAGAAAATTACGTTTGTTTTTGTTGTTTTCAAGTGAACGTTATAAATCATTTGTTAGAGATATACCAGAAAATGATAGTGATCTAAAAAGTAGCTTAATCCTTAAGCCGTCTCGCCACCTTTATAATTTAATTAAAGAGTCGGAAATAGGTGAACTATTTATCAAGTTTTCTCAAAGCGATAAAATAGACAAAAACGGTGAAGTAGAAAAAGATAAAAAAGGGAAAGTAATTAAAACAGATTATTACCAAATATTACCAATTAAAACATCAATGTTTCATAAACTAAAGAAGTTTCATAAAAAGGGTGAAATTGATAAAAGTGCGGAAGCTATTTTCAATGTTGTAGATGGGTTTATGAAGATGAAAAATGATAATAAAGATGATAATGTGGACATTCAGAAGTCAAACAAGAATGGCAGAGAGTACGATAGAGATTTTAAAATAGAACAGAAAGATAGATTTATAAAATTAGCTAAAGAGGATAAAAATTGGAATGAAGATGTGATTGATTCATTAATGATCCTTTATAAATATATTGATGTACTCCAACATTGGTCAGAACAAAAAGGAAATGGAGGTAGTTCTAAATGAAGGAAATTAAATTTAATGTATGCACGCTCTCTAATTTATTAATTGGTGGGAATGAATCAAGCTTTGTAATCGGTGGAATTGATCAACACACAGTGACAGATTATAACGACTGCCCTTATATTCCAGGCTCATCATTTAAAGGTGCATTTAGAAAAATCGTTCGGGACGATAAAAATGAGTTAATTAGTGAGATTTTTAGGGATTATGTAAATAATCTTATTGAAGAGGCTGAAAGGAAAGTGACAGAAAATCCAGATATAAACATTAATTTGAAAAAATTTGAAGAGCATATTAAAAAAGGTATAATTTCAGACTCAGAATATATGTTTGGGATTAATGGGTACAATCAATCTCCAAAATTGATGTTTTCTGATTTATATTTAACAGAGAAAAGCAGAGAAAAGGGGGATTACTTTTCAATTGATGCTAAGAATTCGATTGATGATAAAACATTGGTCGCAAATCCGAGGACATACAAAGTAGCACGTCAAGAGTTGGTGTTTACAGGGAGCATTAGATTTCGGAATTTCGAGAAGTTAGAAGCAAGAAAAGATGAAATTCAAAATTATGTGATTGCTCAATTGAAAGTTTTTGATGAAGGATTTTATAGATTGGGAAATTCCAAATCAAGAGGCTATGGTCATATTAAAGTAGTGCTAATTGAAGTAGACGGTAAAAAGGTAGGTGGCTTTTAATGCTCACATACAAATTTACAGTAAAATCATTAGGAAGAATTACTCAACTTTTAGATTCACAAAAGATTTTTGGTGCAATTGTTTATCTTCTCTCAAACAATCTAGAAGAAAAAAAGGTGGATCAATTCATTGAAGAAATATCTAATAATGAACGAATGTTTATGGTTTCCAATTTATTACCAGATGGTTACTTACCAACACCTCATAGAGATATTAAAGATGGTAACAAGACAGATTATAGAGCTTTGAAAAACAAAAAATTTGTTCCTGTAGAACAAATTGAAAAACCAATTAGAGAAATTAAAGAATTTATAGAAATTGAAGAAAAGCAAGATGCGAAATATCAAATTTCTGATGAATTTTTTGAGATTCCTGGCTTAAAAAATGATTTATTTTCTATTCCTACAATAAGGGTACTAAAAAAAAAGGTACTAAAAAAGGTACTAGAAGTTGTCGAAGAGGTTACAGAGTTTAATTTTTACTTGGCATTTGATAGGGAGGATGAGATTATTTTAAAGTTGTTAGACTTATTGAAACAATTGGAGTATGATAGAGAAGTGTTTTTGTATGGTCAAAAAGCCTCACAAGGTTACAACATGTATGAAATTAAAAAGAGTGAACGTATAACTGATTTGCAGTGGGAGAATCCACCATGTTTCTTAAACCTAGGAATGTTTTTACCAAATAATAAAAATCAAATTATAGATTATGCTAGTTCTAGACTTAAATTATTCACATCAGAAAGAAGGCCTTACCAGATGGGAGTGGGTTATTACGGAGAGTTTAAGCGAAAAGATAATTTCATTAGCTTTATTGAAGTAGGAAGTACAATCAAACTAAGATCAGATGAGGATAAAGATAAACTGCGACATGTTGGGAAATCAGTTAGTTCACCTTATGATAATAAACGCATCATATTTGGCCAGTCTTTCTTATACCCGTTAAAGGAGGATCCGAAGCTATGATTAATCCGAATAAATTGAAGAAGTTTATAATCAGGCTCAAAACATTGTCACCAGTCAGTCTGTCGCCCAGAGAAAGTTATTGTTTTTATAAAGGGATTGATGATGGCAAAGTTGCCTTTGAAAGTGTTTATTCTAAATCCAAAGGAATAAATATTTTGTACCCATTTTATCAATATGGAGAGTATGAGCAATTCGATCCTGATTATGCAAAATACTACATTCCAGGATCATCGCTTAAAGGTTCTTTGGGAGGTAGCGAAGAGATTTATGTAGATGACATTGATGTAAAGCAAAGAAACCTAGATTTGAAAATTGTTAATAAATTGCAGTATGCAAAGCTAGATTCAAAATCAGAAAGGAAAGCTATGTTTAAACCATTTTTTGAGAATATAGGAATAGAAATGCTTAACCCAAATGTTGAAATTGAAGCAACTATCTATTCTGAAAACATAAAAATTATCTCTGATTTGATAGATAAGCAAAAGCAATTAACAAAAAAGCAATTAGAAAAGTCCATTGGTTACATTAAAGAAATGATTGGTAGAGCAGAAGCTAAACTAAAGGAAGAATTAAAAGGAAATAACCAGCAAGATATTGAAAAATGGAAAGAATCTATCAGACAATTAACCTGTTTTCAAAAAAAACTGAAATTATTTAAAGAAGAAGATGTTTTCTTTCTTGGAGGTTACAAAGGAGAAATCTTTTCTAATAAGGAAGTAGAATCAACGGTCGTTGATGATTACCAAGGTACTTTTTATCAAGATGATATGGGAAATCCTTTTGGTTTAGTAGAAATCCTATCAATTGAAGAAAATGTGTAGAAAATAATCACAGAAAGGTGATAAAATGGTTGATTTCAGTGAAATAAGAGCAACAGGACTACAAGTCCAATACTACAAAGTATGCCGAAGAAAACTTTGGTTACACACGCACCAAATATCTTTCGAGCAAGAAAGTGATAGAGTATTAGAAGGAAAAGTTTTGCACGAACAATCCTACAATCATAAGAAAAGCAAGGAAGTGATGATTGAAAACTTGATCAAAATAGATTTATATGACGAAGACTACATAGGTGAAGTAAAATCTAGTAGTAAAATGCAAGAAGTAGATAAAGCTCAATTGCTTTATTATCTATATGTGTTGAAACAATATGGTGTTGAACGAAAGGGTCGTTTACACTATCCAAAAGAAAAGAAGATTGAAGAAATTGAATTGACTGAAAAAGATGAAGCTGGATTGAAAGAAATTTTGCTAGGTATTAAAGAAGTAACAAATGCTAGTAAACCGCCAAAAGCAAATAAGTTACCTTATTGTTCGGGGTGTGCGTATTATAATTTTTGTTGGGTAGGTGATGAAGGATGAGGGATGTTTTTTTGTTTAATCCAGGAAGATTGCAACGCAAAGATTCAACGATTACTTTTGTGAATGAAGATGGGAAAAAGAAAGCTTTACCCGTTGAACAAATCGAAAATATTCATGTATTTAGTGAGCTTGATTTTAACACGTCATTTTTCAACTTGCTTAGTCAAAAAGATGTTAATTTGCACATCTATAACTACTATGGTTACTATAGTGGCAGTTTTATTCCAAGGAATAAAACTGTTTCGGGATATGTGGATGTGAAGCAGGCGGGATGTGTATTGAATCTTGATATGAGACTATATATTGCCCAGCAATTTGTTTACAGTGCTATTCATCATATGTTGAGGAACTTGAGACGCCATAAAGATGTAACCGAAATGTGGATTAAACAAATTGAATCGGAGCGTCAGAAGGTTGCTGGTGCTAATGACATTCAAACGCTAATGGGTATGGAAGGGTATATAAGGCAAATTTATTACAGTGCATTTAATGCCATTATTAAAAATGAGGATTTTTATTTCCAGCGACGTGAAAAAAGGCCACCAACAGATCGGATTAATGCGTTAATTTCATTTGGGAATAGTTTGATGTATACGACTGTGTTGTCGGAAATCTATAAAACACAAGTAAATCCAACCATTAGCTTTTTGCATGAGCCTTCTTCTAAACGCTTTTCTTTAGCTCTTGACATTGCAGAAATTTTTAAACCATTAATTGTTGATGCTCTCATCTTTTCACTCATTAACAATCGGATGGTTAATAAAAACCACTTTGAGTTTATCGAAGAGAAAGTTTGTATGCTCAATGAAGAAGGAAGAAAAATATTTATCGTGGCATATGAAGAAAGGCTTTCAAAAACAGTAAAGCATAGGCATTTAAAAAGAAATGTTTCTTATCGGTATTTTATTAGATTAGAATGTTATAAGTTGATTAAGCATTTTATCGAAGATCAGGATTATAAAGCGTTGAAAGCGTGGTGGTAAAATGTTTGTGATTGTGTCGTATGATGTGGATACGAAGCGAGTATCGAAAGTTCATAAAATATTGAAAAAATATTTGCAATGGACACAAAATTCTGTTTTTGAGGGTGAGATTACAGAAGGAAAATTGAAGCAGTGCATGGCAGAAGTCATGAGTAAAATCAATACTAAAGAGGATTCTTTTTATATTTATCGTGTCTCGAACCCGAATAATATTCAAAAAATTGTATATGGTGTAGAGAAAGATTTTGAGAGTATGTTTTTATGAATTCTCAATTATTTTTAGATTAAAAGGTGAGATTTGTAAATGGAGAATTTTAATTTAAAGCATACAGTTTATTTTGAAGGAAATTATAGTTTGCAGTAAACTTATTTTTGGATTTAATTCCTTCAAAAGCTTTAATATTCAGGATTTGCAGATGTTTTTGAAAGTGTATTTTTAATAATACTTGACCTTTACTGCAGATTGTAGTAAAATAATCTTGTAATAAGTACTTTAAAGCACTTATTTTACAAGATTTTTTGCTTATCTTAATATAGGGTTTTACTTGAACTGAGTGGAATGTAAATTTCATCGACAACAGACGTTAATAAAGTCGGATTATCGTTTTACTTGAACTGAGTGGAATGTAAATTAAAATGCTAAAGGGTCTACGAGATTTCCGTCTTCGTAGTTTTACTTGAACTGAGTGGAATGTAAATACACTTGCTATATCCGTTATATGTGTTGGATAATGAGTTTTACTTGAACTGAGTGGAATGTAAATTCTCAAGCGAAAAAATTAAAAGCTTTCCGCAATGAGTTTTACTTGAACTGAGTGGAATGTAAATATCGAATGGGAAGAACGTGGTGGAATGGTCACTAAAGTTTTACTTGAACTGAGTGGAATGTAAATCTTTTCTTTTATTATCAAATATATTTACACTTAACGTTTTACTTGAACTGAGTGGAATGTAAATTAAATATAATTATTATCTATAACAACTTGCAAGAAAGTTTTACTTGAACTGAGTGGAATGTAAATAAAGATGCGAAAGAAGTTCCGAAGCCTCTAAGTTTAGGTTTTACTTGAACTGAGTGGAATGTAAATTTTCTAGTGGCTGACGAAGTTGGTACTAGCGAGGGCGCGTTTTACTTGAACTGAGTGGAATGTAAATAGTTAAAAAATTCAGCAACAGCGATATCTTAGAAGGTTTTACTTGAACTGAGTGGAATGTAAATTTATTATCATCAAATACAAAAACAGATTGTTCGCTGAGTTTTACTTGAACTGAGTGGAATGTAAATGCCAAACAGGAAATATCATACTCTCGCCTACTCCATCGTTTTACTTGAACTGAGTGGAATGTAAATATATATTTGTCCCTAATATCCTATCCAATATTTTAGCGTTTTACTTGAACTGAGTGGAATGTAAATGAATTAGGCGATTACAGCAACATTTTTTCGGAATCGTTTTACTTGAACTGAGTGGAATGTAAATTGGGATGTGGATAAGGCTAAAACCACTTTTGAAGAGGTTTTACTTGAACTGAGTGGAATGTAAATACTGCTTGATACGTCTCTTTCTTTAAGCAACCGCAACGTTTTACTTGAACTGAGTGGAATGTAAATTAGTTTTTTCTTCTTCTGCCAATTGCATATATTTAGTTTTACTTGAACTGAGTGGAATGTAAATCCTACTAGCGAATTCCCGCTAGTCGCTCAGTTTTAAGGTTTTACTTGAACTGAGTGGAATGTAAATGACTTTTTTATGCGAAAGAAGATTGTTTAAATGAGTCGTTTTACTTGAACTGAGTGGAATGTAAATTATTGAATCGCCCCTACTTCTATTTCTGCATTCCCTGTTTTACTTGAACTGAGTGGAATGTAAATCTAACTTGCGATTGTTAGTGAAAGTTATTGAACGTCGTTTTACTTGAACTGAGTGGAATGTAAATAGAGACCGCTATGCTGGTTATAGCACAACAAGATGCGTTTTACTTGAACTGAGTGGAATGTAAATCGAACAGGTACAAGAGTACTACCGTTTTGAATAACGTTTTACTTGAACTGAGTGGAATGTAAATGAATTAATATATTGTAAGTATATTTTGATTGTTGTAGTTTTACTTGAACTGAGTGGAATGTAAATGTCATTAATCATCACCGAATTTTATAGCTCCAGACAAGTTTTACTTGAACTGAGTGGAATGTAAATAATATTTTGTTTTTTACGTATTATATTATTAAAAAACGTTTTACTTGAACTGAGTGGAATGTAAATTTTTTGTATCCATATTCGTCCTACTTTCTTCTTTTTGTTTTACTTGAACTGAGTGGAATGTAAATGACAAAACAATTCTAAGAGCTAATTCTTGTTTTTCTAAGTTTTACTTGAACTGAGTGGAATGTAAATTGATTAATTGTGGCAGTATACGTGTATGTTTCTGCAGTTTTACTTGAACTGAGTGGAATGTAAATTGAGCCTTTTTCTGTCGTTATCCAACGATCGTTAAAGTTTTACTTGAACTGAGTGGAATGTAAATCTATATTTTAGCACTCATTAGTCAAAATGCACAAAAGGTTTTACTTGAACTGAGTGGAATGTAAATTGAATAAGACAACATTTAACATCAAAAAAATCTTTGAGTTTTACTTGAACTGAGTGGAATGTAAATTGACATAATTGCTTTTTGCAAAGCAGGTCTTGTTGGTTTTACTTGAACTGAGTGGAATGTAAATAAAATATTAAAATAATCATTAAGTCCGTCCATTTCCGTTTTACTTGAACTGAGTGGAATGTAAATATCACTTCGACGATGATGGGTGGAGAAATAATAAATGTTTTACTTGAACTGAGTGGAATGTAAATTTTCTAAATACCAAGCAGCGACTCGCGTGTACTCTGTTTTACTTGAACTGAGTGGAATGTAAATTGGAATTAAGTGATTTGTCTGGCGTTTTAGATACTAGTTTTACTTGAACTGAGTGGAATGTAAATTTACGTACGTCTTTTTCTGTAGCTTTTGAGTTTAAAGTTTTACTTGAACTGAGTGGAATGTAAATTTACGTATCCCTGCGACATAAATTCGTAATGAGTTGAGTTTTACTTGAACTGAGTGGAATGTAAATGTGAGAAGAGGCGGGTCGCCCGTTGCTGGGTTTCCTAGTTTTACTTGAACTGAGTGGAATGTAAATTCAATTCTTTAATGCGTTCTTGAATGTAAGGTTTTGCGTTTTACTTGAACTGAGTGGAATGTAAATTTAGCATTAACTGTGCCACTACAACTGCTAATTTCTCCGTTTTACTTGAACTGAGTGGAATGTAAATCTTGCTTATATTACCTGTTCCGAGTTCAAGCTTCTTCGTTTTACTTGAACTGAGTGGAATGTAAATAAATATGGGTAATACTGTTTTAAATATAATACAGCCAGTTTTACTTGAACTGAGTGGAATGTAAATGTTAGAGAAAGAAGAGGCTAAAGAGTTTGTAAATACGTTTTACTTGAACTGAGTGGAATGTAAATCATGTTATGCAAAATATTAAATTACCGTACGGAAAACGTTTTACTTGAACTGAGTGGAATGTAAATTGGGATGTTGATAAGTTAATCGACTATGAAATACGAAGTTTTACTTGAACTGAGTGGAATGTAAATCGATTTCTGCAGCTTCTCGAAAAGCACCTTTTTTCGTTTTACTTGAACTGAGTGGAATGTAAATAAATTCTGAGCCATATTCATTCTCTTTCTTAATATTGTTTTACTTGAACTGAGTGGAATGTAAATACGTTTGTAAAGGCTCATCAAAAATAAAGCTCTCACGTTTTACTTGAACTGAGTGGAATGTAAATTAACTAAAAAATGTTCAAGTTGACCATCTTCAATATAGTTTTACTTGAACTGAGTGGAATGTAAATAGCTTATTATTTTAAAGATATAGAAGAAAGAAAAGTGTTTTACTTGAACTGAGTGGAATGTAAATACCTACACACATTGTAGTATCTGCAACTGTAATAAGAGTTTTACTTGAACTGAGTGGAATGTAAATCTTTGAATACGAAATACATTCGTGTTTTACGAAGTGTTTTACTTGAACTGAGTGGAATGTAAATCAGTTACCACTTCAGGGGATATAAAAAATTTAGAAAGTTTTACTTGAACTGAGTGGAATGTAAATAATATTCAGGAAGTTCGGGAAACTATATCACCATAAATGTTTTACTTGAACTGAGTGGAATGTAAATTTTCTTCTGTAATTTTCTTTTGTACTCTTTTTTCTATGTTTTACTTGAACTGAGTGGAATGTAAATTTGATTGACGGAGAATTGGAAGGATTTGTATATGAAGTTTTACTTGAACTGAGTGGAATGTAAATTTTGTCAAGTGTTTTAAGTGGATTTTTTGATTTTCTGTTTTACTTGAACTGAGTGGAATGTAAATGAAAACCCGCCACTTCTGTTAAAGTGCGTTTGAGGTAGTTTTACTTGAACTGAGTGGAATGTAAATTAGCCTATTGCTACTGTTATCGCCGTTTTTGCTACGTTTTACTTGAACTGAGTGGAATGTAAATATGGTTAATAGACAAAAATCGGGAAAGGGTTGTGCAAGTTTTACTTGAACTGAGTGGAATGTAAATTCAGCAGGTATGTTGACTTTAAAACACAAACATGAGCGTTTTACTTGAACTGAGTGG
>Ga0131853_10012593_pt1 | contig 15504 bp, 7 predicted proteins | sample TergutLab28metaG_FD_92764 | JGI IMG/M metagenome (GOLD analysis project Ga0131853, IMG submission 92764) | Labiotermes labralis P1 segment gut microbial communities from Petit-Saut dam, French Guiana - Lab288 P1 (version 2) (version 2) | ecosystem: Host-associated > Arthropoda: Insects >...
TACAGAGTGAAAAATACCAGCATAGATACAGTAAGTTCTCCTAATGATGGGCACATAGTTACCCGAAACATGTAGAGAAGTTGAAATAAATATACTAATTAGTAGTGTGAACCCAGTTGGCTTAATTTGAAAAAGATTATACAGGGATGCACGGTGAACAAAACATAAAATTTGTTGTAATCGTCGGAAAGTCTGTTCATCCCGTGCTTGACTTCATGTTTCCACCGCAATGAAAATGAGATCCTGGCTCAGCATTGATTGGTATTAAGTTACAGACGTTTCGGAACAACCCACCTGTCCCATATTCAAGGGTGAAACAGTCTAAGAAGTTTTTTTTGACTGCTTGACCCTTGAAAATGAGACCCATATGTTGTCGCAAAACGTCGGTTATTAACTACGGATAAACGCTGCTTAACATCGCAGAAGATAGTAGATGTTACATCTTCATCCTCCTTGCAGGTCCGTACACTTTCTTGAAATTTCCGCCTTTAATTAAAACTGGTCCTGTCGTTACTGTATCATAATGCCATGGAAGAATGGAGGTATAAAGCCATGCATTCTTAACTTCGACACCAGATGGAAGTGAGTTGCATGCTTCACGCTCCGGTTGCTTTATCTTGGAGAACTACTGACTTCATTCTTATGATAAGAAGATGGGTGGGTTCTGGACCGTGTGTCGACACGGCAGGGGCGAGGAAACGTTTTGCTGCTCCCAAGAATCGAACCCTGACTGCCTATTCTGTAGCCTAACAAATATATTGACTGATCTGTTCCGTCTGTCTGTGTTTAATTACAGTTTGTTTGAAAGGAAAGTCGTGGCGATGAAAAAGTACTTGGTGTAGTCTTACATAAACGAACTGCACACTTCATCTGTCTTCAATATATTCGCACGTACTAGCCCGAGAAGAACGTGAAGTTTCATTCCTAGGGGGCAATTCCGTAGAAACCACAGAAGTCATAGAAAGCAGAATGTGATGGTTATAGATAGGCCTCAACCACGTAGAAATGGGTTGGCTGTTCTGAAAATTTTAAGACCAGAGGGAAATGTTAGCTTATGAGGTCAACGAAATGCCACCTATGGGACTGATATTTTCACCCGTATATATGAAGCATATAAAAAAATACATATGGACCAAGATTACACAATTTCTCCCACGTGTGCCTGATGTGGTGAAATGTATCTCTTGTGAACACTTGTGTCTCAGAACCTCTTTTGAATCTTGAACACTGTCGCCTGTATTTCGTAACCGTTTCAATGCTGAGTTTTATTTTGGAAAGAAAATTGTGTTTTAAAAATACTGTCTTCAGGGATTGATGCCGTTAAATCTGGTAAAGTATTCACTCCGGAGGAACCGTGTCTCCATTATTAGAATGTCAGAACCATGCGCAACGAACTGCGGTGATCGTACGTATCTCAGATTAGACAGTTTTTCTTTCCAAGTCCCTTTGCATTCACTGTACAGTTTGTGCATTCCCGGGCATACCGTTCTGTTTTTAAATTTTTGGACAACCTTGGCCGTGTAATGCAGCTTCTTTATTTATGTTGTAGCTCATATACTTTACACCCGGCATGTTTCGAACTGAGGCTTCGACAGTTACTTCCTTCGAGTACCTCTGAGACTTGGACTACGGGCTGGACGGTCCGGGGATCGAATCCCGGTGGGTCGAGAATTTCCGCACCCATCCAGACCGGCCCTGGGGCCCACCCAGCCTCCTATACGATGGGTACCGGGTCTTTCCCGGAGGTAAAGCACCCGGGGCGTGACGATGACCACCCACCACCATCTAGCGCCGAGGTTAAAGAAAGAGTAGAGCTATACCTCTACTCCCATTTCTGGGCCTTCGTGGTCTGTTTTAGATTTAACTTTACCTTTCACTTTACCTCTGAGGCTTTTTGCAGTAGTATCAGTGACCTACGATAAATACGATGCATTGCTGTTTAACACTGTGTATGTCCATGCACTTCGTCGTGTACCGTACCGACGGCGATTTTCAGGCACGTTCGCTGAATTGCGAAGATGAGCTTAGCTTCGTCATGTCTGTCTGTCTTTCTGTCTGCTTTATGCGTCTGCCCGCTTGGAACAACTCAGCTCCCGCTGAACTAATTTCCTTTACAGTTGATACTCGAGGATTTTTCGAAAATCTATAGAGAATAAAGTTTCATTAAAATCTGACAAGACTTACGGGTGTTTTACGTGAAGTCCTGTGCACTTACGTAACAATATCTGGCTGAATTCTTCTTAGAATGAGAAATGTTTCAGACCAAAGTTTTAGAGAAAATCAAAACGCACATTTTATATTCTGTAAATCGTTTCCGAAAATCGTGTCATTTGTTGGATAATGGGGAAAAATGTCGTACAGCTGGAGGCCAAGACGCATGCGCTTTGCAATCCGGATAACTATGGATACAGACCCACACTCAATATATAATACTTATCGCTATTCTACGGTAACAGAAGTCACGCGAAAGCGCCTCAGTGTTCTGTTATACCTACATTGATTGGTTGCGGTGTGGGTTTTTATGTTCTGTTAGCTACTGTGTTTTAAATATCTCTTTGTTTTATATATATATATATATATATATATAGAACTTTGTTTTGTTACGTCTGTTTATCCAGTTTTTATGAGTATGGGCACATCTCCTATTTTAATAATATTATTGTATAAAATGGTGTGGAACTTTTTCAAAATTGCAGTGTGCAGGTATATCCGTCTGTTATTGTGCACATTCTAATTTTTTCCTGTAGTCTTCCTTTCGTTGCTTGCCTTTGGTGCGATGTGGCACTGTGGCATTTCTATCGTCTTTCCAGCTGTTTGTTTAGGTGCTTAGTCTGGCCAGGGGCGGAATGGTGCAAGACACATGGGTGCAGCGAACCGGAAACACAACCAACATAACACAGACCGAGAACCTCAACACACGCTTGGAGAGTCGACAAAATACGGAATCCGTATCACACCTCTAGACGGCTATAAGAGCACACCAGAACATGTACAGGAACAGAGGGTGAATGCCTACACACACCAGTTCTAAAGTAGCCCACACCATGGTGTACAGCCATTATTGAAACAAAGATGTGTCCATACCAATAAAGGTTAAGCGGAGTTTTGCCATAAATCGAGAAGTCTGCTGCACGTGTAGTTCAGAGGGAGTGCAGTATCATGTCAGCTGTGAGGCTGACCAGTTGTTGAGCAAGGTCTGCTTTGGTACGTGCTCCATTACTGCAATTGCACAAGTTTATTTATTGTAGTCATTTTCTGTCGCTGGGAGACGGTGCAAGTGCATCATAAACGTATTTTTGGACTGCAGCAGTACAGTTGAATGGTATTTTGTATTCCCTTTGACGTCATGTTTGCATTGCCACGAACCGAATAACGCGACCTAAGCGTGAACTGGAGATATCCTTTGAATTAAAATGTGGCTTATTTGTGAAGTAAACAAATAATTTTATTACAATTCGTGTAAATATAGGTATATCAGTTTAATTAATATTTGTAGATTACCAAGTTGTAATAATTCCATGTATATATGGCCCTTTGCCTCACAGGGAGAGAATTAAGTCAGAGTTATGAAGATCTCAGGTTCGATTTTTATTCACCCTGACTAAGGGATTTATTTGGCCCTTCAGTTTACGCAACACAGAGTTGGGATGGTACCGTCAGATAGGCCACGGCCGCTCCGAATATATTATTCCCATACGACGATACACATATAGTGCACAAGTTTATTACCTTGCGTGTTGCTGAGAAGTTTAGGGCCTGCCCGTTTAGGAATCTTCCTGTGTGAATCCTCGACGATGCATCGTCACTGTGTTATCATCTTCATACCGTTGGACCCATTGTTAGTAGATAAAAATCCAGTCTGCAACTCAACAAACTATATGGAGATCAAGATATATTAATGAGGATTTATGATGAACTAGACATAGTTACAGTGTTAAATATAGGAAGACTGAGGTGGCTGGGATGCCTCTTTAAGCTGGGTCCACACTTGTAACGTTACCGCGTAACCTAACACCGTATCGTGACAGTGTGGAGGGGACTCGTGACCGCGTAACCAACTTCTGATACGTTACGCGGTCACGTTATAAGTGTGGACCCAGCTTTAGAATACAAGAACAGGGTCCTTGCAGAAAGCTTACTGTTGTTATAACAGAAGGCACTCGATGTACAGGAAAACCTAAGTAGGTGGCTTGAGTCAGTTGACGAAGATCTAAAGATGGCCGTGAGGAACTGGAGGCGTAAGTGACAGGACCGAGAGCATAGGGGTGGGGAGGGGCAGTTTTTGAAGAGGCTATGGTCCACCAAGAACTGTAACGACAAAAGAAATACAAGAACAAGGAGAAGAAGAACAAGAACAACAAATCCGCACACTGTTGGTTTAACCACTAATTTCAATTTGCAATCTGGAGAACAGGTTTGGTCTGAAACGTTGTACATGTCTACCAAACAACGTGGCGTCACGTAGCAGGACACTGTTGTGGTAACCTCATATCTCGTCTATTTTATATTATTCTCCCCTTTGCGACAAGTTCTTTCAACGTCACTCTTACTTTGGTGCCTTCGAAAAACCTTTACACGTTTCATTTATCCAAGTATGTCACGTGTCTTGTTCACCCTGCCCTTCTTGATACGGTGCTTGCTGCATTGGTAAGCAACGCAAATTGTGAAATTTTGCGTTGAAAGTTAGCACACCTATTTTCTTTTCCTCTCGCTTCACTCGGATATTTTTCTTAGCGCCCTCTTCGTCTAGACCTTCAATCGATTTTAGTATCTTTATGTGGGGTATCGAGTTTTGTACCCATATAACATTTTTATCCACTTGATAAAATGTTGTTAGATAAAATGTGTAACTTATATTGCAAATTATCATTGCGAACAGTCAGTATCATGACAGTCTACACTGGGCCTCCCGAATAGATCACAGCGTTAGCTTTAGGCTTATTAGTAAACGGAAGCCATTTTGTACAACAGTGTCGAGATGATGCGTCGCGAGGCCGTGTACACAGATGTGACGTAGTAGTTACGACACACTTTACTTTAAGTTGCTAATTTGCAGGGCCTGATCGTTATGTCTCGCGGTAATGCTGAAGGCATTACCGCCAGCAGCTCTCAAATGAAGGGTTACGATGTCTCTGCGGGAGATAATACTTAGCCGCTGTGAAGTACTTCCACCGCTCTGTGCATATAAACGGTCAGTATTTTAAATAAAAGGACGCCTTGTTTAGCCAACTATTTCGAGAGTTAATTAGGTGAATATCTAGTAAGCTGCTCGTTGCAAAGCCAGACATTCTGTTTTCACAGCAAAGACTTCTCTATACCGAACCCCAGACCTGATAGTGCTGCCTCTTCACATTTCTGCCCAATTATATCTTCTTCCTCGAGCTGAATCATGGTAGGCTGCGTAAGGTAGTCATGCGTCATCTGTTACTTCCACACGCGTTTTTACACTGTCTTGAACGTGAATCTTCGCTTGGGTCGCCTTTCAATTCGTTAACTTCTCAATCACTTCAGTGTGGCGGGCCAGTCTAGTTGACTTGTCCAGGCGCTCCAGTATAGCGGCTTGCCGGATCCGTCTCTAGGGACTCGTCTAGCGAGTACAAGCGTACTGCGCGCGTTCCTGTTGGAATCAAGGGCAAATGTTTGTACCGTCAGGAAAAGGGCAGCCTGTCTTGTTATAGGCAACTGCACTTTCGGTCACTTGCTGACTGACTGCATGGAATAAAGTCCTTGAGCGGGGTTTATCGACTCAGAGAGTCCTTACCGTGACGAAGCTGCACCCAACCCCAACATCACAAAATGTTCCCTTCGGCTCTGTTGCCTTCAATCCTTGCCTAGGTCTTCCTATCAGTTCTGCCAACCAAAATTCTTTATGTATCTCTTGTCCTCCTTATGTGCGCAAAATGTTTCAACCATCTCTTCCTCCATTTTATCACTAACAATATTGATGAATAGTGTCTGAGGAAGAGAATTTTGTTTCAAAGGCAAAGATTGCAGGGAATAGCTGGAGTAGTGTCCGGGCTGCAGGCTATAGCCTGCAGACCGGACACTACTACAGCCTAACAGCACCTAACTTCCAACCTACAACGACCCAAGAACGAGACGACCAATGTGGTAATCAACATTATAGTCTTGAGCTCCTGATGTGTGCCCGAAACATGTTGAGCCTATCAGAAGTACAATAAAATAAAAAGTGGCATTTAGTTGGTTTTTATTCTTCAGTTATCACAATTATGCACGCTCCAACACACATCAAAATTCACCTGTTTCTTGTTCCGAACTGGCGTTCGTCGCCTGCTGTTTTCTTATCTGGTTGGTCTGAAGGGTTCAGAGATAGAGCCATCTACCTGCAGAAATCTGCTGTTACCCTGTTACATTGCGGACGACTCCACGGAAGCAGAATTGCCTTTTTCTGTTCTGAAGGGTTGAATTGGAGCAGATTAGGTCTTCACTTGCACTTACTGTGGCTGGAAGGTTCTTTGTCCTGGTACAGTTTTATTTGAGTTCGTTGCAGTGAAAGACTCTTCCTTTCTTCTCTCCTCTTCATTCGAAGTGACGAGTCTAGCTGCTGCCGTCGTCACGGCAGTTGGCCCGCCGACGCTTTGTCCACACTGGCTTTTACAAGTGTTTTGGAGTCATTCAGCACTGTGCAGTAGTCACTCTGTAGCGCGCTAAATAACTGTTTGCTTTTCAGTAAGTTACAAATTGCAACTTAACCCCCTTATAGGATTTCGAACTATTCCGCCTGTCGCAACGAATCCATCTTGCTTTGTCAGCATTATTAAAAAGCTGGCCGTAACTTATTGGCGATTTTGAAGGCTAAAATTAATCTATGTTGCAGTAAAACCTGCCGATAACGGAACAGCAAGGGGCTGACTGTTTTCCTTTGCAGGAATGTTTCCTTTAATACAGGTGTATGAAGTTGGAATCCTCGGAACTGCAGATCTTTTAGACTTCAAACGTTTTCCCCCAGCAGACAGGTTTCCTTCATGCGCAAGGTCTGTTTAAAACACACTTCACTGTACTGTACAAATGTTAGAGTGCACGTCACAGAGAAGAACTTGTGCTTCCGTTAGAAATACCTATCAATTAATGCCCTATAGGGAAATAAATAATCGCTGTATATCGTAAGAGTCATACGGAACACGTAAATACGTTGTGTGGACAATAGCAGAATTCTTACTATTGAACTTGATGGTAAAAATAGTAACCACAAGACTCTGGTGACTAAACTGTTAAACGGAGTTCTATAAAGTTGGGACAGAACCTGCCTGCATAGAACCTTACCCTAACAAGCCTACTGATTTGTCCTGAAGGTGTCACAGTTTCGAACACAGAACAGCCACTTGTGAAATACCACAGGTTCCTGTGGAAACGGTTTTAGATCAACATGAAATACGTGCGTATTCAATCACTGACCGTCTCCTTTTACTCGTATATCAAGATATTCTTAAGGTACCCGGTTCGTATTTACGAATTGTCGGATGTTCTGAATGATATACGTTGTGTTTGTTATCATCACCTTCAAGCCAGTGTTTTTCAGGATTCCTACTTAGATTCGAACAGGCGATCGTCCGTATAGAATCAGAAATACTATCGCTGAACCGCGATTTGCACTATCCAAGATCCTACTAAAAATCGCTTTCAGCTTCTAACAATGATAGAGTTTCGGGCGACCTTGTTTCAGTTACTTTCCTTACGGTTGTCATGACAACAGCTTATCGCAGCGCTTCTGATGACGTCACGAACACCTTTCTGGAGATTCTCATAAACTTTTACGGCTTCATCGTTTATCGAAGTAGGAAATGTGCAGCAATAAAACGAAGATAGGAAAAACTGCGCTTTGAAAATTTGAGGGGCGCTATTTTGGGTTATTCAGGACGAGATGAAAGTTGATAAGTTGACAATCCAAGAAATGGTATTAGGCGATATAACTTTTGGTTGTTTTGGCTCCCGCATACGCAGTTTAAGGGACCACAATTTCTACTGATGAAAAGGAAGATGAAATCTTAGCTTCCTTTAACTTCTGGGAAAAGCAGACACCCGAAACTACCGGAATATTTTAGTATAGTCTGATGGAAAGTTTGAAGTGAGTATGTATAAATATTGCGGAAGAGGGCAGTATTTTGGAATAATGCCCAATTGGTGGATTTTATGAACAAAGTAAGAACCTGTATGTTCTATAAAATGTGGATTTCACCATTCACCTGAACGACTGTCAACTTTTCAAAGAGACGTCTGCTCCAGGGTCTCAAGTGAACTGATTGGGTGACGGGGACCCATTGGCATATTCTTGTAAGTACGGGTATGACACTTATGGGTATGACACTTGTGATTCCTTACAAGGCCAGGAATGTTTTCTTCATGAGTACAGCGTCTGTTAGATTTTCAAGAAGGTCTCTGTCAGGTGTAGTTACGACACCTTACAATTATGCCCGTGTGGAGCAGAATTCGACTGATACTTTATTTTTATAAGAACAGTTAGTAGGTCGTGTTAAATCCTTACAAATTTTTGGGGACTACAGATAAGATTGCTTCATTTTTGCCATTTAAAAAGTAACGCAACGTTTCGCAAACTGAATCTGTTGTCGGAACCGATCCAGTTTCTAGTTAACTTCTGGAATACCAGGCAATGGACAATTTACAGAAACTGAGTAATCCTGAGTGTAGTAGGCCATTGCAAGAAACCTGTAGAACGGAGTATTCCGAAGTGTAATACACCATCGTCAGAAGCCTTTACAACTGAGTAATTATCATTGTAATGTTTCATTGGCAGAAGCTTGTAGAACTGAATATTCCTAAGTGTAATACTTACTCGTCAGAAGCCTATAGAACTGAGTAATCATAAGTTTAACGTTTCTGAGTAATCGTAAGCGTAACAGGTCATCATCAGAAGCCTTTAGGACTGAGTAATCGCAAGTTTAATGTGCCATTGTCAGAAGCTTGTAGAACTGAGAAATCCTAAGTGGAACAGATCATATGCAGGAACCTGTAGAAATCACCCTAAATGGCACAGTCCATCGTCAGTAGCCTAGCCGTGAATAATTCTGAATGTACTAAACAGGTATCAGAAACCTATATAACCCTGTAATACTGTGTGTAATAAACGACCGTCAGAATCCTAGAAATGAGTAAACCTAAGCGTAATAAGCAATCTTCAGGAGCCTGTAGAACTGAGTAAACCTAAGAGTAACAAGCAAGCTTCAGAAGCCTGTAGAACTGAGTAGTCCTCGGTGTAATAAGCAAGCTTCAGAAGCCTGTAGAACTGAATAGTCCTCAGTGCAATAAGCAATTTTCAGAAGTCTGTAGAATTGAGTAATCCTCAGTGCAATAAGCAATTTTCAGAAGTCTGTAGAACTGAGTAATCCTCAGTGTAATAGGCAATTTTCAGAAGCCTTTAGAACTGAGTAATCCTCAGTGCAATAAGCAATTTTCAGAATCTGTAGAACTGAGTTATCCTCAGTGTAATAGGCAATTTTCAGAAGCTTTTGGAAATGAGTAACCATAAGTGTAATAAGCAACCTTCAGAAGCCTGCAGAACTAACAGGAAGACTGGAGTGTAAAATGTAAGCAGGCCCTAACCTATTGTGTACGAGATGTTTGATATTTAATGCGAAAATGGCTTCACAAGATATCAATCTGAAAGTTAGTGGAGCGCGAAAATTTTCTAATGAAGCTAAACTTTCGTTGTGTTTAATTAAGCATCATACTATGAAATATGAGAGAATGGAGGTTTAACTCCGCGCATTCTTGACCTCAACACTGCATGATGGCGCGTGTTTATCTTTACGACCTCCTCGTTTTCTTCTATGGTAATAACCTCCGTGCTTATTGGGTAGGAGGCTGGTATGTCTCAGACGATCTGACCGCTTTGGAGGGAGACAAATCCCGAGTCGAGAGCCCATTTCTCGATAGACTATCCTGCAGCCTAATGACCATGCTGACTGAGCTGTCGTGCTCCAGCGTGATGGCACGTCTTGAGAATATAATCACCAAGTATTTAAATATCAATGTTTTTCTGTGTCGCTCTCCGAGACTGAGTTAATAACGCGTGCAACTTCACTTCCATTTGCCTGCATGCCCGCAGTGGTGGTAGCACACAGGAACCCTTATCTTTCACGTTGTAATACGAGTGTTTAAACTTCGTGCTTGTAACGGGTTGGCGTAAGGTTAGCATCGTCAGCTGGTATTCAGGCGCTCGCAGGATAAATGTCGGTCCGGATGCTAACAATTTTTGTCCAGCGACCGTTCCTGGACTGGGTAACGCCCGGTTCCAAATCCTTTCCGCATCATCATTAATGATTCAACACACTGCAGGATTACATCCACAAAGTCCTCGTCATTTTGCATGGTAACTTACAACGCGAGTCTCCCAAACCTGACGGCCCTCCTACCTCCGTCACATCATTACAGCTATTACGTAAGCAAAAGGTGGGCCGGGATAGCTCAGTCGGTGTAGCGACTCACTACGGGTTGGACGGTCCGAGGATCGAATTCCGGTAGAGGCGAGATTTTCCACACTCGCCCAGACCGACCCTGGGGTCCACCCAGCCTCCTGTACAATGTGTACTTCCCGGAGGTAAAAGGGCGGACCGTGGCGTTGACCACCCACCCTTATCTAGCGCCGATGTTAAGGAAAGAGTAGAGGTATATCTCTACTCAACCTCTGGGACTTCGTGACCTGTTCCAGGGTGAAATTTACCTTTACGTTTACATAAGGAGAAGAATACTGGCAGCTCCACCACCCCGATTATACAACACATTGATCTACGCGCACGCGACGTCTCGCAATCTTCCGGCTTGTGATATCAGCTAAAGTTTTCTGCGTACGAAGCTGGAGACTTTGTGGAATTACTCCTGCTCTACCAGTCGATGCTGCACAGTGAGACGCCGACAACCTCGTAGAAGCACGCCACAACCGAACCCAAATCACACTGTTACGTTCAGTTACACTTTGGCTATACCGTAGAAGTTAGTGGCCCCCGTTTCTATGTGCGATCGGCCATTCCTGAACCTTGGCACGATCTTTCTTGCGACAGAATTTTCCCCACGGGAAATCCCCAGGTTTTGAACACATTATACTCAGCGCTCTGTGGTCTTCGCTTTATAGTGTGCTCTGCGATTTTCAAATCTGCACCTCCAGGTACATTTATGGTTGGGTTTTCAATCGTAGTTGCAGTAGTCTAATTTAGACCAACTTCTGTGCTTCAAAGTTTCACGTAGGAACGTTTTAAAGGGGTGAAATTATATATATATATTTTTTTAAATTTAAGTTAAAGTCTCTTGTTACTTGTTTTTCGACACATTCCCATAAATGGACAGATTATTATTATTATTATTGTCATCATAGGACAAAACAATCTCGTCTTGATTAATCATCATATTAAGAAAGCAATTTATAATACTTAGCGTGATTTCAGGCTTCCGTCGCGAAATGTGTTCTTCTGGGTTATTACGCAGCGAGTAGTGGTAATTTATTACCGACGTTTCGGGACAACCTATCGGTCTCGTACTCAGGGCCGGATTCTTTAACCCTGAGTATGGGACCGATAGGTTGTCCCGAAACGTACGTAAGAAACTACCGCTACTCGCTGCGCAATAACCCAGAGGAGCGCATTTCTTGTAATAACATTCTTATTGTTACTCTTGGTCTTCTTTCTCTTCTTCTCCCTTCTGTTATTATTCTTTGCTTAATTACGCATGCAGTCGTGTAGGAGAATGGCAGTACCTGGGCAGACATTAACATCAGCGCTAGCTGGAGGCGGCCGTTCAGCCTCACTTACCGACCGGTACAGATGCCATTCAGATGTGTAGGTGTGCATCTTCATATACATACACACCGCCTGCGAGTCGTATTCTTGGCGCAGATGAGTCACAGCTTTGTTGTCATAAATACTATTTAAGTTACTTCGTTCTCTGTGAGAGATAAGCTGAGGCAGAAGAAACAGTTGTGTATGAAGGAAGATTGACAGGGTTACCGCGTGTGTTATCGGTGAAGTACGCGCTGAGGCATACAAGACAGTTCTGCACGAAGCATATAAGGCATCGTAGCAGTAGCAGGTTCAGCATTCCTACAGGAGGGATTGGCCCTTGGTTTGCTGTGAAACTCAGAAATGTCAGATAAAAGAGGCCGTGGAGTAGCGGGAATTTTATGACGGTCCGTCATATGACTGGTTGCCGAATGTGTGAGTTACGCACTCATGAAAAGGAAAAGTTTCAGTATTGAACACGACTGCATTTTTTTTTTACCGCGTGTGACTCACTGAGGATGGGGACAAGAGGACGGCATTTCTGGGACATAAAAAGGAATGGTGGCCTGTAACGTTGTTTCCAGGATAGGAGAGATTTTAAAATATGTAAAGGTAAAGGTAAAGCAGTCCCGTTGCAGGCCCGGAGGGGCCCAGAGGGTTCCAGGAAGTTAAGGCTCCCAGATTTCGTGACAACGGTACAGAATGGTGGTAGGTTCTCAGCCTTACGCACCGGCCGCCTTTACCCCCAGGGAATGCTCCTGGTACTCATTTCTGTTAGAGGCTGAGTCGACTCCAGGGTCATAGTGCGATCGGAAGGATTTTATGTCGATGAAAAATCCAATGACACTAGCTGGGATCGAACCAGCGACCTTCCGATTTGTAGCACAGCACCTTAACTACTGTGCTACCACGTTTAAAATGTGTGCTGTATGAAAATCGAAGGACATATTAAAAGCAGTCACATTTGAGTGATGATACTAATGCGGCAAGCGTAATCGATGTGGAAATATTTTGTACATGTGGAAAGGAGAATTAAAAAGAAATATATTGAAGCGACAAATGGAATTGTATTTAATGTTGTTGTGTGAGTGCTTCATTGATACAAATGGAAGAAAATATTTTATCGCTTATAATAGATGCCGATGGCGAAGAAAATGTGATTTGCATGTTGAGTTTAGTGAATCTGAAAGACAAGATTTATTGAAACGGCCATGAAATGTGGGAAGAAAGAGAGGCTGGCGCCAATTACAGCAAGAAAATGGAACGGTTCGGAAGGCAGCTTCACAACACGAACAACATGCAGAAGAAGGGAGGAAATGATGCAGACTTCAGCAGGAAAGCGAGACGCTGGAAGGGCAGCTTCAGGAGGCGCTCAACTGACGGAAGTACTGAGACAGTGGCGCCATTCACAGGAACAAAATGAGCTTGTTGCTGGAGAGAGAGATCGACGTCGCGCGCAGTGTAGGGCGCAGGTGAGTGTGTTACGGGCAGGAGATTCTACTGTCTTTAAAATTAATCCATTAAACCGGGGAGGATGGATGCAGGTATACAAAGACGAGTATCGAGTGTGACTGCATTTTCGATCATCAAATTTTAAAGAAGAAAAATCAAATGGAAATCCCGTGAAGTATTTGGTGGAGGTAACGGAGCGAATCTTTGCCTGTATTAATCCTTGAATACCATAATTGTTTCGCAAAGCACATCTTTTCTGTTAAGTATTTTGAAAACACTGCTCTTTGTGGATACAAGCTCCAGATGACGGCAGTAAGATAGATGAAACTGGAGTTGAAAAGAAGTGGCGTTTGTTGACAGGATAAAAATGCGAAGATTTTTCTGTCCACACCGTAGAGGCATACAAGGACAGTAAGGCTTTACACATTATTACCTTCGGCATGTGATGGAGTATAGTTACCAACTACACGCCCCGGCCTCTTTTCGACGGTACCCACTGGATAGGAAGTTGGGTGGACTTCAGAGCTGGTCTGGACGTTTTGGAGGAGGAAAAAAAAATTCTTGTCCATACCTGGATTCGAACTCCGGCCCGTCCCTCCGTAACCTAATCGCTATACCGTCAAGTTATAAACCTGTAGCCATGATAAAGGCGAAGTAGTTTAGTTTGTATTTGTAAAGCTGAAAATCACCTAAAAATGGTTGCATTTGATATTAATTATTTGGGGAACTTAAACATGTTTACAGATAGTGACTAAAGTATTTCTTGGAGCATAGTAGACGATGTAAGTAAGAAGAAGGGATCAGTTGTGAGCGCGTAAAACAGTAACTGCCTGACTGCTGGTGTAACAGATTGATAAATCATGGGTAAAGGAAAATGATACAAGGCGCTTGGGATGTCATGTGAATACAGCGGGCCCGTGTTTAATGTATGTATGTATGTATGTATTATACGTACGTTTGGGTATATTACATATATTTGTAACAAATTTTGGACTGAATGTGTTCGTTTGAAATAAAGTAACAATTTTTTAAGAGGGCAGAGCTAAAGATGAGGTGCTGTTTCTTTTTGTAAACCATTTTCCCTCAGCATGTAAATGTTGCTGAAGGCTGCTACGGTAGTTTAGATAATCGATGGTCCTGTTGCTGGCGAAATGATCCCTGAAACATCTGCTGTTCTGTGCCAGCTTGTAATCAGGGCACAAGAGCTCAAAGCGCGCCAGGAGCGATGTACACGCGCCGTTCTTGTGTTCATTGCACAGCGAACTAACACATAAATACGAAGCGCGTCTTCTCACATAGCAGAGCTCGGTGCCAGCGTTTTTCGTTCAGGTGTCTACGAGACCAGCAGGTTTTGTCTACCAGAAGTAAATTTTTTCCTGTTCGTTCTATCATCATTATTGCTAGGAAAGTTATTGATTTTAGTTGACTTTTCAACATGACCTTGTAAAGGTTGTTACATTTTAAGTGAAGGTAAATAGGTCCTTAGCCCGACCAGGAAGGAAACAATCTCGGAAGTATGTCAGAGACGCGCACGATTTCAACAGAATCGAGACTCGAGCTGTCATCAAGTTTCTTTTCCTGCAAGGCAAGGCGCCGAAGGAAATTCACGCCATTCTGACAGAAACATTAGCCTGTTTCCTTCCTGGTCGGGTTAAGGAATTATCAGCACTCCTGTAAAGCTGTCACATTACAAGCGTGCACAGACTCTTAGGGTTCCATGAGGTTATGCTCCCAGATTTAAAGACAGTCGGTTCATGTAATATGACAAACTGTCAGTATTACGCACCGGGCGCCTTAACCCCCCAAGATATTCCTGGTTTCTGTTAGGGTGAGTCGACCTCAGGGCCTAGTTCGGCTGGAAGGGTCAATGAAATATTTCAATGACCCCATCGGGAACAGAACCCCCCACCTTTCGGCTTGTTGCGCAGTGCACCAATTGCGCCACTGCGTTCACATTGTAAGTATGTTTCCTATTTTTAAATACAATATTACGAATAGTTGAATAAAGAGAGACCAACTTGATGTCACTTGCTTTATTATTTCCTTATTTACTGCTCAACATGTAGTGTTTCAGCCTGCATACGGATACCACACCACTCCAGCCATACCACAACGTAACACCAACACACAACGGGACAGAACAATACAACCCATGTAATAACGCATCAAATAAGTCGCAAGGTCCTGAGGATGGATGTATTAACATCCGAAACATGTTGAGCAGTAAATAATGAAATAATAAAGCAAGTGACATCAAGTTGGTCTCTCTTTATTCAACTATCAAGATGATGCACGGTCCAACAAA
>Ga0131853_10012594_pt1 | contig 15504 bp, 8 predicted proteins | sample TergutLab28metaG_FD_92764 | JGI IMG/M metagenome (GOLD analysis project Ga0131853, IMG submission 92764) | Labiotermes labralis P1 segment gut microbial communities from Petit-Saut dam, French Guiana - Lab288 P1 (version 2) (version 2) | ecosystem: Host-associated > Arthropoda: Insects >...
AGGAAAATATATTTGTAGTAATTTTGTGAATAGTCACAATACAGGGCTAAACAAATTGTTAAGGAAAATATATTTGTAGTAATTTTGTGAATAGTCACAATACAGGGCTAAACAAATTTTTAAGGAAAATATATTTGTAGTAATTTTGTGAATAGTCACAATACAGGGCTAAACAAATTGTTAAGGAAAATATATTTGTAGTAATTTTAAAGTGGAAATACTTTCGTTTAGTTTCTATTGCACCTTCTTATTGGAGGACTAGAAAGTTAAATGCTGGTGACTTCTATTCACGGTTCCTCTCTGTAATTCTTCACCTTTCGAGACGGACGTGAGCCAGTCGTAGGTGTTGAGGCCGGAGGAACGTAGTGAACTTGGTCAGCCATTAGAGAGTGAGGCTTCACTTGTCGGTACACTGTGTCCAGTACTGGAAAATGCAGTGTCTTATTGAGAAAAGTTTATGAAATTGTCTCCTGCCCCCCCGAAGCGATTACGGTTGTTTTGTTATGATGTAGCTGCAGCTGGTCCACAGTGCCGGTAACTAGAAAATAATGCTAGGGAAGAGCTGTAAAACTTGGTTAAAAAGTTTTCCTCGCTGGAAATACTTGCGCGTAAGTATAATACCCATGTGTGTGTGTGTGTCGGATTTTGTACTATTCTCTGTAATGTTGTTTTGTGAACATTCATTAAAATGTTCTTAACTAAACCAATTTAATTTATGTCTGAAATCAAACATTTGGGGAAAAGCCCTGCGGAATCATAATTCTATTCATGAAAAACGTTAACAGCAAGTTGAACGTCAGGAATGGTTGTGCTGCATTTCGGTTCGGAATTTTTTGTTTTCCCTTTTCTTTTGCCAAAATTAAAAGATTATTTTTACACAGAACTGTAATTTTGCCCTTTGTTTTATACGGGTGTGAATTTTGGTCTCTCACATTCAGGGAAAAACAAAGGCTGAGGGTATTGTAGAAGATGGCGCTGAGAGAGAGACTCTTGGGCTTAAGAAGAATTAAATAAGAGGAAACTGGAAAGGGGTTACATGACGTGCAGCTTTACGACCTGAACTCCTCACAAAATATTACTGGGGTTATGGAATAAAGGAAAATGATATGGAAAAGGGCATGCGGGGCTTATGGGGGAGGGAAGAGGTGCATGCAGGGTTTTAGTGAGGAAGCCTGAGGCAAGGAGGCCACGTGGAAGTCTAGTTGTATATAAGAATATAATATTAGAATGGATCTTCAAAAAAATTGTTTCAGAGGGTGTGGACTGGATTGATCTGACTCGGATCAATGACAGGCTGTGCACTGTCGTGAATAAGGTAATGAACGTACGGGTTGCATAAAATGCGGGGAATTTCTAAACTAGCCGAGTAACCGCTAGCTTCTCAAGGGGTAGTATGCTCCAAGGAGTTAGTTAAAATTTATTTTGTATTTATTGTTGTCTTTTCGGTAAAGGTGCAGGATCCGTCTGAATGGTGGTTTAACAAAAATGTTAGACACTTTTCATGATTTGATTCTGTCTAGTGTGAAGAGTCAGAGTCAGATAGGAGTTGTTGCTTTTCGCTCACGTTCATAATGACAGTAGGTTCAGTCGGATTTTACGTAAATAAGAAAACTATACTACTGAGTTTTCTGTAATACACGGATCAATCACTCACTTTCACGCTTCGTGACTATCGAATTTTAAATTGTGTGGCACAGTAAGTTGTTTTTGTAAAAGGGCGTCCAAACAAAAGTTCCTGAAGCGCTGTACGTCATGTCGGATCGATCCGTTATGAATAATATTCACTCTCCGCCGTCCAGAAAACTCGTCGTAGACAAAAGTGTGTGGCATATCGTATGCTGTACTCGTAAATTATTTGTACTACGCTTTGCGACTGATGTATTTGTGTAATACTGAATGAAATGAGCCAATATGCACCCAGAGTTAAGGGAAGATATATCGGGAAAGGGAGGTCGCGACACATTCCTTGTCCGGACTATTATATAAAGGTATATCAGGCGTAAAACATGTTTAAATGACAGTAGGTAAAGCCTGGTACAGGCCTGGACAGGCTCTGAGTGTTCCAGGAGGTTGAGGCTCCCAGATCTCATGAAAATCGGCACTTTAAACTTTAGACGCCTAACGTCAACTATAGTTGACGTACCGCACCGCTAACCTCCAAAGTTGCATTTTATATATTTATTCAACAAATATAGGTACCAAATATTTTAAACGTGGTGTATACTCTCCGTTTTTTTCACTTCAAAATGCCGTTTGTTTCATAATTCTAACGTATTTGGTTCCTGTATTAATCATATTTTATATACAGGGTGTGCTAAAATTAAAAAAAAATAATTTCGGCGCCAAAAGGTTAATGTAATAAGACAGTCAGCCCTACGCACCGGCCGCTGTTACCCTCAGGAAATATTTCTGGTACTCATTTTTGTTAGGGGTTGAATCAACCCCAGCAACATAGTGTGGCCGAAAAGATTATGTCAATGAAATATTTGAATGTCACCATCGGGAATAGAAACCGCGATCTTCCCCTTGTAGCGCAGTGCATTAACCAACTTCGCCACGGCGTGCCAAAATGACAGTGAGTCTATTTTGTTCTGTCATGAACAGAACCCTGTGAATGCTTCGGTTTGTTTTGTTGTTTGAAGACCACAGTTACATTTAATTATTAGAAGGCGACTCTGTCAAACAAACCATATTTATTTTAAAAATAATATCCTTCTTTATAGTAGATGGGGGGATGTGGGAGGGTGCGTTGGGGAGGTGGGTTTTTTATTGGTCTATTTTAATGAAACTTGAAATTCTAGACAGATTTTCGAAAAGTACTCAAGTATCAGATTTCAAGAAAATTCTTCCAATGGGAGTAGAGTTGTTTCATGCGGACGGACAGACAGACATTAAGCAGTTAATCGTCGCCTTTCGCTATCTTGCGAACGCGCCTAAAAATTCTACATGATGTTCACATTGCGCTTCTATGTTTTTGTGTGAATCTCAGAACAAAGGGCGATTTTGTCACATACAGTATTAACGGACTGGGTTTCCTATAACCGAAATAAGGAGTAATTACTGCCCGGTACCGACTGAGTCCTAATATAAGACACACATTTCCTACATGAGGCGTTAAACAGTGGATTATCTTACCGTTTAATATCACTCACCGTCTGTTTTCTATGCGTCAAAGTTAAAACTCACATATAAGTTTACTTCTTGACATACAGGCGGAAACTTGCCCAAGGCAAGAACATTGCTTGAGGATAAGTTCTAAAGAGAACATTTGTGAGTAACAAGAGAGGAACTGAGAGCCGGATGTAGAAAAGTACAGAATGAGAAGCGTCATGATACATACCCTGAACGCAATATAAGGAAGTTGGTAAGATCAGTGGACGGGATGGCCGGAATTTTTGGCACGTAATAATGATATTTAAAGCTGATATAACTGGGGCCTGAAGCTGACCATTGAAGCGCATCTAGAAAAGAGTGCGCGTGGAAGGAACTCATCTGTCGTATATATTACCACTGAGTGACGATTAATTCAGCGCAGAGACAACTTCTACTTTATGTTACGTTAATAAAAGAGAATGTGTGGTGGGGATACCGGGGTCGGGGGGGGGGGTTAGTTGAGACGGAAATAAGAAAGGAATATTCAGGAAATGAGATGTGAAAAAGTGGATTGGACCTAAATGATTGTATATGATCTGGCCTTTCCGTGGCTCAGGCTTTAAGTCACCGGCCAAATTGCAGACCAATCCGTGACGGAATTAAGATGGGAAAGTGGCAGTGGAACAAGGGTTTTATAGTACTTCGGTCTTCCTCTGTCAGCGTCATTCCGCCAACGCTTCGTAGTTATATTTCATTCATATGTCAGCAATGATATGTAGCGATCGCAACTGACACCTTTAAGATTTTAGGTTCTCATAGCGGTGTTGTCGTGCGTTTGAAAATACGACCACTTCAATAGCTCGTGCGTCGGAAGTTATTTGGAAAACGACACGAGCTACCTGGAACTTCATTTCACATCGTCGTTAAACGAAACATGTTTCCTCTCACTTCATCTCCTCGTCGCTACACGGTCCATTGTGGAGGGCTTGGACGAAAGAAAACGAATAGTCGGACTGTGGAAGAACGGGAAAATTTCTTACCTCCTGAGTGACTATCAGCTTCTCAACGACTCGGCTGTATTGTTCCATCTCTTTCGTTCTCTTTCAAGGCTAAGATTTAACGGAATTATATTTAAGGATTTAATCTTTACTGCACAACAAACAACACGCTTGTTTTTTGTAACAAGTACACAAAATATTTACTTCGTCATGCAAAATACCTAGCCCTTGTTTAACACCCCATTCGTTTTACGTCTTTTTGCTTTATCTCCCCTTGTCAATATACAACACTTCTTAATTTACGCCCTCTCATTTTAGGTTTAAAGCCCCTGTGCTGACTACGCTCTGTTAAGCTAACTCCTACATATTCCATTTATTTTTTATGCGCGTATCTTTTTTATTTACGTCCACGTCTTCAGGAACACAACCAGGACGTAAAACAAGGGCTTGATATGCACATAATACAAGTCAGCGTTCGGAAGAATACGCAAAATTTCCACAAAACTCTACTAGTGCTCAGCGGTTTTATGTACCAATCTCACGTACTGACTTTCACCCCCAACTGGATACTGAATGTTGGAAGTACGAAACGAAACTCATTTGCTCTACCTAAGAGAATTGTGGCTTTCAACTCCAGCGACTTCACGAAAACCCACAATTAATAAATCGAATTAGTTGCTATCTTCCCTACCGAATTTCACCCAAGAAATACGGTAATTGTCAGTCTGAACTTTATGAACCTCCTTATGTAACCAGCGACAGTCACTTAGCTCATTTTCACGGAACTCGACGCTTGCTGGACATCCATTTGACTGAGTTTTAGTAAACTTACAACAAATGTTACAGCCGATGGTGCTGTGCCACAGACGGACAGACGCAAGTTCTGACGGTTGTCGCCTCCGGATGGGGCGGATCATTCGTACTTCCATTAAACCAGTTAATTAATTCTGTGCTGGGAATATTCACTCTTTTTTTCCCCTGCGGTCCCTGCCGCATGCAAATATGAGTAGCTGCAGTATGTCGGCAGAAAGTACAATTTTAATTTTAAACGGTTCGCTGTATATGTGGTAAAAGCTAGCCTTGCAATGTTACGAGTCTTATGCTAACACAATATTTTACGTGTTATGAACTAAAAAATTACACGAAAATCTTGTTTTGCACCTTTTTACTTTAACGCGCCTGGCCAAAAGACACCAGTTCTTAACCTTTTGGCGCCTGAATTATTTTTTTAATTTTAGCACATCCTGTATATTAAATGTGAATAATACAGAAACCAAATACTTTAGAATTATGAAACAAACTGCATTTTGAAGAGAAAAAAACGGAGAGTATACACCATGTTTAAAATATTCATTATCTATATTTGTTGGATAAATATATGAAATGCAACTTTAGAGGTTAGCGGTGCGGTACGACCACTATAGTTGACAATAGGCGTCAAAAGGTTAATTTACACCATTTATTTTTCTGTTTAACGCCCTTTGGCTGGATGCACCGTTACTCCATCCCCTACGTATTTCATTATCCCTTATGAGAAGACCATTTTTATTCACGTCTTTTTTAATCAGTGGCAATTTTTCAGTTAAACAACCAGGGCGTGAAAAAGATATTGGTATAAAATGTATCGACATGGGGAGAGGCGCCGACGGTCCACGATATTCTTGGCACTGTCAGATCGGTGCATTTAACTAAGGAAATGGAACCGTTGTGAAAGGAAGCCAACTCCTTTAGGTCTAGTAGTTACTAGTTGTCGTCCGAGCAGACGTGACTGGTGCAGCAGGCCAGTGTGGCCGAAGGAATCTCATTGTTTCGACATATAATTGTTGTTATACGATATCAACCAACAAAATGCACTTTTTCTAAATCAATATTTTAATTTTTAATTTCTTCTACATATAACTAGGAAAAGGTATGTAGTCAAACACAACTTAATCACTGAGGCGTATTTAATGACAACCTGATGATGGCCAATACAGGCCGAAACATGTAGTTGTTTCCATCACATAGTCATTAAACACACCTCAGTGATTAAGTTGTGTTTGACTACATATCTTTTCCTAGTTTCACACACACAACGGGGATGACACACTTCCTAGATTCTTCTACATATTTTGAAGCCAAGGGTTCGTCTTCAGGAAGGCAGCTGTACATATATACGAAGTTATGGTGTAGTGTGTGTTACATGCATTAGTGTAAGCAATTTAGTAGGTAGAAGACTGTGTCAGTGTTGTACACGCATCAGTATAAGCAGTGTTCGATCACACTCTTCTACCTACAAGACTGTTTATACCGATGCATGTAAAACACTCCATAATAAACAGCCGTCTTCCTGCAGATGAACCCTCTGGTTCGAAACATGTAGAAGACATAAAAATTAAAAATTAAAATATTAGTTTTAAAAAGGTGCATTTTGTTGGTTTATGTCGTATAATTGTGTTAAAATGTATGGTGCAAAAAACACAATATAAATGTTAAGACAGGTTACCATCGACGGGAGATCGGCTCGTTGCAACGGCCGTTATCTGTTTGACACAATACAGGCACGCATGTACAACTAAATATCAGTGAACATAGTGGGATTCGAATCCATGTGTCTGTACTGTTTTTGAAGACCGGAGAGTACCTGCTACAGTCCGCACCGTTACGGTGTTCGCAGGGCGTCAAGAGAGAAACTTACTTATTTGCGCAAACACTAGAGCATTGAAGTCACAGCATCCCGGTTGCCTATGAACACATCTTATTATTCTGTCAAGCGAAATAATTCAATCAGCATTGCAGTGCTTCATTAGTTACGAAGGTTCTAAAGCGTGCCTGTTCGTTTAATGATCAGAGTCGAGAAACAGGCTCGGAATTCAATTTTTATGATAAAGCGAATTGAGTTGTTAATGACATCCTCAAAAAAATCTACAATAAACAAAGATAGATGTGCTAGCGTGGGACAGAAGGCAACTGCGTAATTCCAAAGACGCCATTACGAATCCTAGAACTCAACCTGGGATTCAGTCTCTATGAATTACAGTTTCTGAATACTCGTATGTTAATGACGTCGCATCCTTATGGAACCAGAAACAGATGCCGACGCGTGATCCGAAGCCGAGAAAAAAACGCTTCGTATTTTCTGAGTACGATGACACGGATGTAATGGCAAAAGTACTTACATCTCCGACCTGAAAAAATCGAATGTTTAAGCCCATGCGTTTGCTGCGTGCACGCGAAACGCCAAGTTCAACACTAAAACTTTGCATTTTGTGCAAAAACACTTAATGTGTCCCACATAATTTTTTCAAGAAACAATGATTATTTCCCTACACAATGTTCCCCGATTTGATTTCCAAAGGGAATTGCATTTTGTCTGCTGTGAGGTAAAAACTGAATGTTTTTTTATACTGTTGATATATTTAAAGACCCATGTCAAGGATCGGGCAGTTATTTGCCGGCCTGTTATCTCAGAGGCCGTCCCGAATGAGACCCTCTAGGCTTTTTGGTGAAAAATATGACACTGGAATAAATTTTTCTCCGAATATTTCGGTTTTATATCAGATGTCATACCGCCAATGCTCCGTATTTATTTTATTTGTAATATTACTTTTGCCAGGAGGCAAATGCGGCGAAGGCGACATTACTCTTTCAATGTATTACGAATCATAAAAGGATGAAAGTGAAGTTTTGTAACCATATTTCAGTTTATGTTTCACAAATAACACATTTTAGGAAATGTGAGCGTTCCTAAGATTGAGATTCTTCAGTAATATTAAACACAAAAAAGTGACGGGAGTCGTATAGGAAGGGTGTCTGAGAACATGAAGTGATGAGGACATGAAGTGATGAGGAAGGTATTAATATATCCTTTTTATATTTTTTATGTTTGTTTTTGTTTTGTATTTTTGTTTTCTCTGTAGTGTATTCTGTGTTTTAGTGTATTTTTTGTATATTGTTTCTCCTTTGGTGCTGTCTCTTTCCAATTTTAGCACAAGTCTACAGACCACTGTCACCGGGTGGGAAACCAATTGCAGTAAATAAATATCATATCCTATCTTATAAAGGATAAGAAGTTATGTAATAGTGTAATAAATCAACAAATGCGCATTTATGAACATGTTCAATCACATGTTGTTATTCTTCACCAACATGCTTTGGTCTCTTCAGCGAACATCAAAATGGAGTCTCATAAAATAACACTATTTTTGTTATAAGACACACTGTTGGTGATGGAATGTGTAACGTTCTTTAATGCATGAGAAGGAAACACATTCAGAATAAGAAGTTACTGCAGAAAAGAGAAAACCGTATACTGATAGTTCTCGTGATTTGTACTTCTTTTACAGAATATTACAAATGTTAGACTCTTGTGACCGTGCATCATGAATGTAAGGTGAAGAGAGAGAAAACAACAAGATTCAACTAATCTGATCTGAGATAGAAATTTGATAATAAACATCAGATTTGTTGTATCTTGTTAGTTTCTCTCTCTTCACATTACAAATGTGTTCAAATCAGGGAGGGCATGATGTGTCGCACAAAGTGATTGTATGGGGGAGGTCATACGCGTTAAAGAAGAGGTGATGTGTACAGAGGGAGGAGTTCTGGCTGATCAGAAATAAAGATAAACAATAACAAGTAGAGTTAGTGTAGTCTGTATTCAGATGGTTGAATTCGGGTTGCAGAAGTAGCTTTTGAATGCAGCCTTGAACCTTAGGGCTCAATAAAATGCGAGGAATATTAAGCTGAGAGTTTATCAGCATGAAGGGAGACATACTACATAGACGATGGTCTCCAAATAATCTCTTCTTATTCTGGGCGCCTATCTGGCTTCAGGATGTATGTGCTCGCATCTTCTGGAAGAGTTTCTGCTTCATGTAACTTCAAAGCGGGAAGTCTGATATCTGAGATTCTGTCGTTATGTGCCCAACAAAGACTCTGTCCCGTCTCCCTGGAGAGTATTTGAAACGCGTCTGTTAGAAGCGTGCAAAAGACTTGCCTTTATTGCCGCAGTGTGAGAATAAGAATTTCGAATTACGCGATTTTATCAGTGAAATAGAAATGCAGCGGGATGCGCAGTTCTATCACGAGCTGTAAATGTATGTATGACGTAACAAGTGTTCAACTAGAGCCACACACAAGGACGACCCATTTCTTTTCGTTTCTCGTATGCTTTGTTGTTTTAAATTTGTGGTCTCATTCGTGATTTACGTTCCAGTAGTTCAGCGTAAGCATTACATTCTTATCAGATGTACCGTAAGCATTACATTCTTATCACGTCTTATTATCAGATGTACCGTATCCACAGTATTTCAGTAATTCGGAGTGGTATTTTTTTACCAAGGAACAAAACATAATGTTAGATGTATCCACATTCGACACAATTAACGTCATTTAACACGCATAACTGGTTAAAGTTTCCATTTCTTCGTTAATTTAAAGGAACCAACTTCAAGTCCTATAAATTTAAGTGTTATAGGAAACGTTGCATATTGCAAGGCAATAGATACATTCTGGCCCAACAAGGCAATAGACACACTCTGGACCAACAAGGCAATAGACACCCTCTGGCCCAACAAGGCAATAGACACACTCTGGCCCAACAAGTCAATAGACACACTCTGGACCAACAAGACAATAGACACACTCTGACCCAACAAGGCAATAGACACACTCTGACCCAACAAGACAATAGACACACTCTGACCCAACAAGGCAACTGACACACTCTGACCCAACAAGACAATAGACACACTCTGACCCAACAAGGCAACTGACACACTCTGACCCAACAAGGCAACTGACACACTCTGACCCAACAAGGCAACTGACACACTCTGACCCAACAAGGCAATAGACACGCTCTGACCCAACAAGGCAATAGACACACTCTGACCCAACAAGGCAATAGACACACTCTGGCCCAACACAGCCTGACACGGCACCTTGCACTGCAGCAGAATTGCTGTAAGTTGGTGTCTTGTATTTGCGTTCTCAAGAAATTTACTGTGTGCATAATAATTACGATACATGCGGATACTGTAAAGATGTTCGACTGTGGATACATTCTATGAAGAGTATGTTGGGTAATATCCATTGTCTGAAGTATGCTTAACACGGACTTGACTCTCTTCCATTCATAATGTGATTGGTTGCTATTATACCGACAGTTGAAGTATACATTTTGACTTTAAAGTTTAATAAATCTTGTTGAACGAGAGCTTGGAACGGATACAATTCCCGAAACTTCGTGTAACCTTATATGAAATATATTGCAGACAGTGAATAATATGAAATATAAAATTCCTATAATAATCAAGTTTATAAAATCTTGGAACAGAGCCTTTCATTACAGGGAAATAGTCGCTTAGCTGGCCAAACAGTCTCCTCTACAAATTTACGTAATTGATCAGGGCTTTACCCTGAGTGATATGAGTGCATTCAACACGCGCAACAGCGAAAACATACACGTTTTCCTTCTCTGGACTCATTCTAATATTCATTATCTACGCCAGTGTATAGACATGTAGCGTCAGGGTTTCAGACTATAATTTTGCAGCTACTTCCCATCTCGCCCATGAAAGATAGGCCTGCATATTGGCGATATTCAGTGCCGCTCGCGTGAACTTTATACAAGACGAAGAGGGACGATCCCTTAAATTGTAAAGTTGAGCATTTATTTAATTAAATTCGTTAATAAATAGCACTACGTGTTTTATATGCAAGCAAGAAGGAAAATGATTCAACTGTATCAGTAGGACTAAAAGGACAGATGTTTTTATCAACAGAATCCCAGCTTCACGCCCAAAACTGCATATGTGTGTGTGTGTATGTTTTTAGTATGCATCTTTTCTATACGGTGTATCGAAGAATGAACTTATTATATTGGTGGGGCGCAGAATATTTAGGTGAAAGACACGTAGTTAGACGTGGCCTTCCAGAACTTATTTTTCGTTTAATACGTTGCAGTTTCCACCGTAGTGTCGTCACATTAAATTTATCTCTATTCCCTGGAGCACAAGCCAGCCAGTTCTCAATTAATTTATTCCACTGTCTGTCAATTTTCAAAGGCTTGCAGGCTGTCTGAAGCGAAATACAGCGTCTGTGACGAATTTGGAATGGATTGGCTGCTTGTTGTAACATGTCTTGTCTAGGATCCCACTCTCTTAAACTTTAGTACTGTGCGGCATCAGATTGGAGTGTACAGAGTTTCAGAATGTGTTTTGAATTGTTCAGAGAAAGAATTAAGGGAGTTTGAGCATGTAATATGTAAATGTTTACATATTCTAATCTAGTTGCACGGCTGTTAATCGAAACAATATTTATTCTTATTATTGTTGACGATTATGATGATGATAATAATAATAATAATAATTCAGTTTATTTAAATGTTGGTTTAAAAGCGCGGAGACAATTGAAAATCAGCATGATTGCTAAATAAACAAACACGACACAGTCACACAAAAGACAAAGCAGTAACACAGTGAGTTTTAACACTGACTCAACACTTTATTAAATAATAATAATAATAATTATTATTATTATTAAATTATTTATTATTAGTGTGCTGTCTTAACAGCGTATTGTCAATCACAGAGAGAGCAAGGGAATATAAAGCAAAATGGATAAGGTACACCCACAAACGGATACACACACTTAGGTCCATCACGAGACAGAAATAACATCATATAAGGTCAGGCAAAAATAGAGTGAATGTTAATAGAATTGTTAAGTTAGGAGATAATGAATGTAATGGTGATGATGATGATGACAATAATAATAATCAAAGAAGCATACTTAAGAGATGTGGCAATTTCCAACGGTCACAACTTCCACAGTGCCACCGATAAGCTACAGATGTGCACAGACTTAAAAGAAGGGTTTAGAAGAATATGGAAAATGAAAAGGCCTGTATTATACCAGTAGTACTATCCGCAACTGGTATTATCCTAAAAATTATAGAATGGTTTAGCAATGTTTACTGTTCGTCCTGCTCTATATGTTCTAATGCAGAAAGGAGTAATACTTAATACTTAATGAATGCCGTCTAGTAAGACAGTTTTGGCAGAACAGTGAATAAGGGTTTGGTCAGTGAGACCCGTACTCTTTTCAGAACCAGATAAATTTCTGTAGATGATGATGGTGATGAAGATAATAATAATAATAATAATAATACGTAACGTGAAATTAAACAGCAAGAAATTAAGAAAGATGAAGGTCTGGAAATACAGCTTCAAGTACTTCCAATTTCAAGACCGGGTAAGGGTGATGGGTGACATTCATGTTCTTGAAACTATAGCTGGTTAGAGTCTGCGGTATTCTGTGGGTAAGAAGTTAAGTGCTGAAGTAATATTTCTGACTCTGTCAGGAATCGAACATACAAGTCGTACAGTGGGTGCCAGCGTACTGACTTCAGCCACCCTGTAGTAATATTATAGTACATGAAGTGTTAGGCAGGATCGATAATTGAAGGTCAAAGACGTTTTGCGTTTCATGCTCAAATGTTCCAAGTAATTTGTGTAATAACAGAATTTACGTAAAACACAATCATGGCCTGCCTTCCTGTTTTCAGAGACTTTCCAGTGCTACAAATCTTGTGCCGTTATGAAGTATTTTGGTTGTATATTTATTTATACAACAATATAATGCATTGTAGGTCGCAGGATCTTGTGTTGAAATTCGTACGCAGAGGGTCGTGACATTGAAGTCTGATCGACTCAAAATTTTTCCGGCTTAAAACTCAGTGTTACAGTTATCATTATCATAGTCATCAATAACGTAATCGTCATTAATATAATCATGTTTATATTTTTCTTTAGAGACGGAGATTTTGTCAAAGGAGTACTTTGTCTATTAAATTGTATTCGAATTCTGAATATCTGTGGAACCCTTGTGACAAGACCTGACTTTTGCGGAAAACCTGTACAATTAACGTGACGTCTTTTGAGGGCAAATATAAATAAATTATTTCTAAAATGTGAACATTTATTTATAAAATAAAAACATTACATTTATATATTTAACACAAAATTTTATTTCTCGTGATTTGCCATGAAAAAAAAACCAGGCACCAAATAGTTACAGAAAGGGATGAAAAATAAATGAAAATATATAATTGAAATTTATCGAAAATATATTTACCAATTTTATTTGAAAGGAATTAACTCCTGAAAGTCATTAAACGAGCCACAGATTTCCGTAGAATACTGTTTCAATAATCGCATCCATATTTTGAATAGCCGAACATTATTTCAAAGAGACTCCACAGTCGCAAAGTTAGTTGCTGCCGACTAACAAACAACTATACATGTAAGTGTGTGTGTTTGTGTGTGTGTATGCAGTATGTATATATGTATGTATGTATGTATGTATGTATTATTGTACGAAATTGTATGCGACTAGCTCTAATACTTCAAAGCGCAACAAGCCGGAAGTTCGAGGTTTCGATTCCCGATGGTGTGAATGGAGTTTTTACTGACACAATCCTTCCGGCCGCACAGTAGCCCTGGGGTCGACTCAGCTTCTAACAGAAATGAGTACCAGGAATATTTCCTGGGGGGTAAAGGCGGCCGGTAAGTAGGGCTGACGACCTTACCATCTTCATGTCCCGATTGTCATGAAATCTGTTAGCCTCAACCTCCTGGAAGTCTCGGGGCCTGTCCAGGCCTCTGCAGGAATTGATTTAGTTTTTAGCTCCAAAGTTTCGTTTGTTATTGCTATAAAGTTCAAACTCAAGGCTCTGTAGCAGCATCCAACATTTCATACATTTTACACACTATATAAAGATGACTGCAGGCGCTGTCTGCATCATGGAAGGATGCGACATTAAATGTGACTAGTGTCGCTGTCACCATAAGTGTTCGTACGTCCACCATATTGTTAAAAAGGCTACAATTTTATCGACACGTACTCGCTGGTAGTCGCTTGCAGTGGCGTGTCATTCATAACACACTTCGTAAATAATCGGTCTTAATGATAAAAATGGGAAGAAAAGGCAAACGGACAGCATGGTGACCCGATAATGCCACTTTTCCCACAAAAACGAAATTTTAACATAAATATTAATTGAATTTTAAAAACAACGATTTACCAGTACATTGTTTTGCTTACATCATCAGAAAATATCTTGTAACGAGTACAATTCACGTTGAAAATTCAACAGTAACATTACACTATGTGAATCTGTTTAGTGTTCGCACAGATGAGCGTCCGGGCAAATGCGAAGGAATGGGCTTTTATGTAGAATACTGATGGAAACTTCTCCTTTTACTATGTATAATATGTTTAGTTTTATAACCCCGAACAACAACGTTGAAGTTAGTAATTGCCTTTATAAGCAGTTTTACGAGTCTAGATGCATTTACTTGCCTTGATCCAGCCACGGCCTTATAGAAACTCGACTCACTGCACTAACATAAAACGCGGAATGTTTCAGGGCTCTTTGTGTAGCTCCGTACAATGGCGAGTTCCAAATTCCTTTCCCCTCCTCACTATAAGAGAGGTCTTTATCCTGACAGCTTACGTTGCTCATACTTCGCTTTCCAAGCAAGGAAAAATAATTTAGATTGCAAATGTGTAGTACTATAGCCAAAGTGCAATTTTACGATAATGTAAGTGCTCTACAAGTTGGAAAATTCAGGTTAGATCATCCCTGTTTAAAGTGTAGATAGTTCGGTTTTCATAACTGTGGCGCACTTAGTTATAATGTCAAGCAGCCGCTAAAAGTTTCTTATCAACTTTTATCATATATATATATATATGCATGTATAAACACACACACACACACACACACACTACACTCACACACACACACATTCACACACACTCAAACTCACTCACACACACACACTCACACACACAAACACACACACACATACTACACACACACACACTCACTCACACACACAAACACACACACTCACACACATACACTACATTCACACACGCACCACACTCACACACACAGTACACTCACACACGCACTACACTCACACACACACACTGTACACACACTCACACACACACACACCACGCACACTCACACACACATACACTCACACACTCGCACAAACAACACTCACACACACACACACACCACACACACACACACTCACACACAACCACACACATTACACACACACACAGACTCTCACAAACACACACTCACGCACGCACACACACTACATACACACTCACACACACACTCTCACAAACACACACTCACACACACACTCGCACACACTACACACACAAAAACTCATACACACACTCACACACACACTCACACACACACACACACCACACTCACACACACTACACACACAAAAACTCATACACACACTCACACACACACACACACCACACACACACACACACCACACACACACACACCACACACACACACACCACACACACACACACCACACACACACAC
>Ga0131853_10012595_pt1 | contig 15504 bp, 6 predicted proteins | sample TergutLab28metaG_FD_92764 | JGI IMG/M metagenome (GOLD analysis project Ga0131853, IMG submission 92764) | Labiotermes labralis P1 segment gut microbial communities from Petit-Saut dam, French Guiana - Lab288 P1 (version 2) (version 2) | ecosystem: Host-associated > Arthropoda: Insects >...
ATATATATATATATATATATATATATATTTGTATTATTTTACCGGTGTTTTTTCAAACATGATTCAGAACGCTGTATGATTTCATAGAAATGTATTTGTGTCTAATTGAAAATTGTAACTCATATGGACTTACGCTTCGATTTTTGTTTCCCATAAAATGTTTTCTTCCTATTAATTAATAAGCTTTAGACTGCATATCATTCCATCGTAATTTGTCACGATCATGCAACATTTTAACCTGCACACAAACAAAAAACAAACAAACAATCTTGTTCCGAACTGGATACGAACTCCCGGTTTCTGTGTTTCAGTCGTCTCACTTTCAGCTCCTGTTGTGGACGCGCGACGACTTTTTTTTTTTTATTGAACGAACAAAAGTGCCTCGAATTTTGTGGTCATGCTCTATGACAAGCAAAGCTGTGTTAGAAGGCTAATACGGAAAGGGGTGGTGTGCAGTTGTGATAGTTGGATGGATGGGTTAATTACATATCTGCAGATGTAGAATGTTTAATAATTAGCAGTCATTCAGGTGATTGTGGCTGCCTACCCAGCCCTTTGCATCGCCTGCAAGCGTTATTACTGAAATGGGTTAGTCATCGAGACTCAGCATAAATTAGAACAGTGCATTCTGGGTAAGCTTTCTAGTTCCATGTGTCTGTTATCAATACCAAGACTGTAAGTTTGGTAGAGCTAGTAAATGTCTGTCACTGTGCGCTCCAGTGCGGACTATAATTATGCTCGTAACATGCGGTGGAATCAGTTGCCTTCGTATTTTCATGACACCAGGGACTTGGTGACAGAAGCTAAGATTATAATTAGAGAAACAAGAGCAAAGTAACAACTTATAGAAAGCTGTAGAAAGTGGAGCAGGAACTTGTGTTGAAGAGTTATCCCCTCCCACCCCCGGACCACTGATTTGCAAGAGGAATTGCCCGCGGTTATAAGATCAGGTCTTATGTTAAAAGCAGTATTACAAACATCAACATATATAATAAGAGGCTAGTCTGACAACTTCATTCATGCTAAATGTTGATAATTATGGTACAGAACTTTTAGTGAACATGTGGCTAGCAAATGCGTTTTTAATTATTTGAATGTACGAGACGTCTACTACGATAGGACGTCAGCCTCTGAATGGAGCTCACGTCCAAGAAATTAACATTCGCTGATGGTTTAAAGGAGGCACGTGGTGGCGGCACACCCGGAAGGTCGCGGGTTCGATTCCCGATGCGGTCACTGGAAGTTTTCATTGACATAATCCTTACAAATGCGTGCCAGGTGCGCAGGGCTCACGAACTTACTACCTTCATGCGCCGATTTTCATGAAAGCTGGGAGCCTCAACTTCCTGGAACCCGCAGGGTCTGTCCAGGTCTGTACAGGGATTGCTTGTCCTTTGAAGTTTTAAAGTCTTTATAATCACAATAATCTTGGCGCAAAATGCAGCCCTCGCACAATTTAAAAACGATTTACGCTCGAGGCAAAGGTGCATGGCCGTCCTTTATGTTAAGGTTCTTATGCTAGAGGGCGCTGACGTATTACAAAATGTTTAGCACATACAAACACAATGTGTAACAGAAAGTTGTTCTCCTTTTACCTTCAGTTGGCTGAAGCTGAGAAGGGAATTTTTTGTCTTTGCCATGACATTCCAGAATTTTAAAGATGTACGTAAATTGTACATTACGAAGCCTGATTCTCAGATTCTTAAAGATAAAATAAAATATATATAAAATTATATCAATATACACAATCATTCTAGTACAAAATATTGATATTATTTTAGGTAAATCCGATTGGGCAATGCGCGATCCATTTCACACGCCAGTAATGACAAGTGTAAATTTATGGTAAAATATTAATCTGTTTTGTTAAGTAATACATCTGAAGTCGTGGCTGAGATGATCTGGAGGAAGTAAAGTAATGATAATTGAGGTATTCCATTTTACTTGTAGTTTAATTTATAGAAACGGGCTAAAATTACTTATTTTAAGCAAGTATGTAATTAAATTAATAATTTATTCAAATTAAGGTAACAGGCTAGTCTCTTTGCATATACTCAGAAAGAATGCTCATGCTGTAAACCGTTTGACTTGTATTCAGGATCTGTTGCATTTTAACCTCGGGCTGGATATCGACTATCCTGGCTGACGTTTAAAGTGATTTAACTCAGCCATTTTCATTCAAATATCGATATAGTACCCTAAATTAGACCAACAGCTTTTCCTTCCACGTTCCTAATAATATATTTTTCAATACAGTTTAATCATTCGATTCTATAAGGGCACTGCCATGAGTTACTAACAATATCTTTAAAAAAATGTAATTTCATGTAGCATGATTGCTTAGATCTTCACTGCTTATAATGACAAATTTCCTTCTCCCTTCCCGGATCCTTGTAATTAGACAGTGAGCAATGCTACCTGCCCTCTGCCGTTCTTCTACGTTAGTGCAACAATTTTAAGTGCCAGAATGCGACCGGTCAGGCATACACTGACAGTTTTCGCATCCTCTGCCCTTTATTATTGTTAAACGATATCCGGGTTATTGGCTGCCACTATTTTTGGCGCCACTATGGATTTCATTAATTTTTTTGTTGTTTATCTTTTTCTGCATATTGTGTGCTAAGTTTAGATAATTAATACTAAATCTGTAAACCGAAATGAAGTAAATGTAGTTACAATTGAACTTCTTAATCCGTCAGTTTATAAGGAAAGTGAATCGATCAATCAAGTAAAAGGTACAGAAATAGCAAAGATGTTTGTTACTGTGACTGGAAACCATATTGCTACCAAACCATCCACTTATCTATGCCCAACCAACCCCTACAAATTACATTAGTAAATCCAGCCTTGTTAGAAGGTAAGCTACAGTTACACTGCCTAATCTCCTTGCATTTTAAAATAATGTAGCTTATATGTTTAACTATAGGCCTATCGAGGATGTCAATCGTTTTATTTTTTGTCAATAAAAATAATAATAGTAATAGTCCTAATAGTTATAAAATCGTGGTTCAATTCCCGAATTGTGTCATTTGCACCTAATTTTTTGTATATTTTTTATTCTTTTGAACATTTCTGGCCTTTCACGTACTGAAGATAGTAGCATTTGATTGTCTGGATTTTTGTGGTTAGACAAAGATTAGAATGTATATATATATATATATGTGTGTGTGTGTGTGTGTGTGTGAATGTGTGTGTGTGTGTGTAATATGTATGTATACATTTGTATAATTTTCACTTACCTTTAGGTGCGTTCACGAAATTTGGAATAGCGACAATTAGCCTCGCCATGTTCGTCCATCTGACCGTTTTCCTGTCCTACCGTCTTTCCGTATGGAACAACTCGGCCCACAGTGGACATATTTTCATGTAATGCGATATTTAACTATTTTTCGAAAATCTGTCGAGGAAGTTCAAGCTTGATTGAAATACGACAAAAATAAGTGTATTTTGCATGAAAACGTATGTACACCTATATTAATATGTAGCTGAATTCTTCTCAAAATGATAAATATTTCTGAGAAAATTTGTAGAACAAATCAAAACATATTCATGTTGGACATTTTGTATGCGAAAATCATACCGTTTATGAGATAAAGTGTAAAAATATGGTAGAACCAGACAGACCACAGACGACAATATAAAAAGGCCCGTGCTGTCTGCGTGCTCTACAACTAAAGAGAAAGAGTAAAAACACACAATCAAAATATTTAATACTTATTGCTTTTTCACAGTAACAATATTTAGGTGAAAGCGCATCAATGTCACATTTACTTACATTGCACGTCCTGTTTCTTTTATGCTTTTATTATGGACTCTGTTATTCCATGAGTGACATTTTAGATTATTCCACAACTTTCAATCTGGGTGTAATGTTCAATGCGTTAAGTCACACGATATTATACCATTCATTTTCGAGACAATATAGGGTCTATTATAAGTTTATCTGCATCTCAGCAGACAGTTTTGTGGCTGTGCATGCAAGGAATTAATAAACTTAGTGTAAATACTGCAAGTGTATATCAGTACGCACTCCTGGGGGCTAAATCACCGGATAAGAGTAATGTATGTTTTTATATTTTCAAAGTTCCTAGCCACATGTTTGGAACATTTGAGCATAGGGCTGTCTCTTATCAAGCAGAAACACATTTCAAAATATTTTTCTCGATTAAGTGAGTTGGGCCTATATTTTTCAAGAACTCATTTTTTAATGAATTAATTGACAGGGTACCAGTTGTTTAATATTAAGTAATTAAGAGTCTTCGTGCTCAAATTTGTCTTATTATTATTATATTTTTTGTCGTTGTTTTATAATGACACTCTCCGCACTATACAGCAGCAGCTACTGGATGATTTTAAGAGAAAAATTTATGGAAGACGTACTAGATCGCACCCTCTGGAGAACTCGCTTTGCAAGAGACAGGCCTATAGACCTGAAATAAGACATTACATGAACAAGAAGAAGAAGAAGAAGAAGAAGAAGAAGAAGAAGAAGAAGACGACGACGACGACGATGATGATGATGATGATGATGATGATGATCATCATCATCATCATCTTCATCATCATCCGACTAACACAAGCGTAAAAGCCAAGCCATGAATAGTAGAATGATTCGTGCATATTGATTTGGAAATATGTGGAAGGAATCTCTCACGAGCTGTTTTGAGGTACTTTCCCGGAGTTTTACTGTTAGGGTTGAGGTAAACCATGAAATATGTCAGGTTGGACCAACATATTAATCGGGATTGTCTCGAATACGAAGCAGAAATATTTCGAAAATGACCGTGGTGTTCGTTTCTGAAAATTTGCATGAGGGTTTTGGATACGATATTTATAGACATAAAAAGAGCATTGTTGACATACGAAAGGAGAACTGTATTTGCTTCTTGTTTAAATATGTTTTCTGTTATCTGCTAATGGTCTTCAGTGACAGTAATGTTGCTAGTAGTTATTATAATTAATTATAAGATAAAGTGTGTTGTTTGATAAGCACATGACCAGCCGAACTTCTTGCCGATTAATAGTTACATATTTGTGTAGAAATAATTGTGTAGAAGTTAATTCAAGCATCTTCTTAGTAGTGGGATGCTGTTATTTTAAAATTTACTGTCTTTCAAACAGAAACCTAATACTGATAGAGAAGCGTTTTCCATTTCACACTCATAGAAACGAAACACTAAAAATTACTGTTCTGTAAAGTGCACTCGGATCTTCAGCGCTTTGGGAATTGCACCTTATGATACATTTTTTTAGAGAATAATATGAAGCGCGTCGGAATGCCTTTGTATAATGTCGACACATACATCGTTTTTGTTTATTTGTGGTGAATTCAGTAAGGAATTAATTTTTGAATTATTGTCAACACATTTATTGCTTTAAATTGTTTTTATAATTTTAATGAGACTTATTGCATCTCATTTACATATATTTGGTTTCATTTTTATGTGCGATTTTCCTTCAATACTTGTACTTTTGTGCAGGATGCAATTTTGTATTATTCTCTACCAATGACACAAGCCCCTGCTCTACACTGTACTCTTTAGAAGCCTCCTGATTCTACCGCTTCAGAATATTGATTTAAAAAAACTTAAAATTATTTTCGTGTTTCTTACCAAACAGTGTAAATAGAAGTATTGTTTCCTTTTTTCGCATTTTAATCAGACTTTTTTTTTTGTTTTTGTCAAGGAAAGGATCTCAAACAGGCATGTTTCTGGTTTCGTCGTGTTAGAAATGCGATCGTGTGTCAGATGTTCGCCATGTCATTAGGCCACTATGTTGATAATCTTATCGATAATGGATATGTTGAAGATCCATATGACACTTTGACGTTTGACGAGTACTTCCTGCTGGTTTGAAGGACTGACAGCCTTGAACTTCCTAGTCAACAGTCGGTCAGTCTTGTACAGCTGCTGGATCCTGAAGGAGAAGGCACTACGATCTCTGGAAACGTCGGTAACTTTCCAGGTATTCCAAATGACTTAATTCTTCAGCTACACTGCCTGAGAACCACAAATCTCGCACAATAGAAAAGTTCTTAACGCTACAAGAAGAAAGGACCTAAGATATCATCATCATCATCATCATCATGGGTGACGAGTTAGGCCTCAATGGTCATGTTTCGACCTCGTCTAAGAGTCTCTTCGAAGGTCTTCCAAGTCGTCTTTTTAAATTTGGTCTATAATTCAGCATTATATTTGGCATCCTGTTGTTCATCTTGTTACATGCTCTAGGTAATTTGATTTTTATTTTCTTAATTTCTCTTCAGCTGATTCTGCTTTCGTCTCTCAAAATTACCTCATTACTTTTGTGTGTCCCGCTTTGTTCTGAAAAATTTTATCTCGATTGACCTCAGTCTTTTTTTTATCCTGTCTCTGATTCCGTATTTCGCTGCCGTGTAGAAGAAGTGCGTTATATACTTTTATTCTTGAATATTCCTGAACTAAAGTCGGTTAAAAGTGTTGTTTAAAATTCCTATTATTTCAGAAAATTTCGCTACTTATTGTTGAGTATCTTTTTCACTTTCATAAGGAATTTCACAACCAAAATGTCACTAAACCCAAAAATAAATATTTTGAAAAGTTGAATATTGTTTATATTGCTTATATTAACAAAGGAACCGGAATAGGGTGGTTGGTATAGTGACCGGGATACAGGCGGGACTACCCAGAAAAGGGGTTCTATTCCCGGCAGAAGTCAGAGTTTTATCTGGACTTCCAAAACTTCCAGACCTGCTGTAGGACCTACCCAGCCCCCGCTGTAATGAATATCGAAAGCTGCTCCCGCAATGGGCAAAGCGGCCAAAATGTGTAGCTAAGCCCTCACCCCATCTAACGCCGAGGATGAAAATGAGTGGACTTATACTTCCACTCTTACACATAACTTCATGGCAAATTCAAGGATGTCTTTTCCTTCTCATCTTTCCTTTCTGCAATAACAAAATTCCTGCATCGTTAGGCCAAAATTAGCGAAGACAAATATCTTTTTAAAGATAATGGTTCATTTCTTAGTGGCCTATGTAGCGACAACATTACAGATAAATTGAAACAAGGGCTGAATTAAACTGCGACCCACTATACTTTTTGTTCTGCCTTGACTATATTGATAGAAATGGTTGGTTTGAAGATGATAAAAATTTATTTTGACACTTTTCACAGCATTTCACTTCAGTTGATTGCTGTGACCTGCTCTGTTGTGTGGAAAGATAAAAGACTAGAACATCTCTGTAATATAGGCTTACAATGTTCACGCAGCCTCGTTTGTGGCACAGGTACATTACCTCGTTATAGGTTGAGGACTGAAATAAGGAAGAGGGTAGATAAAAAGTAGGAAGAAAATGTCTGTGCTAGTCCTGGCATCTCGTGATACCCATGTCACTTGTCAACTTGTTTAAATTTTCGGGAGTGCAATGACACGGTTACAGACACGTGAAGAACTTTGTCTGTACCTACAAACCTTGTGGTCTTAATGGGGAGTTCCAAAAATAAACGTTCCTACAGACGTTAATCTATTGAGTAATCAATACATTAGGGGACCGCGGTAGCACAGTGGTTAAGGTGCTGGGTTACAAATCGGAAGGTCGCTGGCTCGATCCTAGGTGGTGTCAGTGGATACTTCATTGACATAAAATCCCTCCGATCGCACTATGGCCCCGGGATCGACTCAGACTCTAACAGAAATGAGTACCAGGAGTATTTCCTTGGGGTAAAGGCGGCCGTTGCGTAAGGCTGACAACTTTACCACCATCCTGTGCCGTTGTCACGAAATCTGGGAACCTTAACTTCCTAAGAACCCTCTGGGCCTGTCCAGGCCTGTAATGGGACTGCTTTTTTTTTTTAAAAATCAATACATTAACTTTCAAGTTAAAGTAAAGTTAACCTTTATGCTATTCTTCCCATTGTGAAATAATTTAAACCGTAATAAAATTCCCTAGTACAAGTATAATTTTTTGTTGTCAATAGCTATGTAGTTTACATTGCAGTTTCGGCTGGCTTGATCACATTCAGGGAACAAAAAAGGGTTTCGAGTTTTTTTACATTACCTGAAGATGGTCAAGACGGTCAGAATATATACTAATAAATAGTTACACAAGGTTATAATAAAACATGTCTCTGACTAACTCCGTGGAGTGAAGTCTTTCTTAAGGAAACAATATTGTTCTTAGAAAATCAAGAAATTTCCAGGATTTTGTGGAACCCGCAGGTTGTTTGCAAAAGCCCGCCAGTTCTGTGCATCCTGACCCAAATAAAACCACTCCACACCATTTTGTCTTATTTCTTTTAGGGTACAAACAGGCTTATATATTTAGGCGACAGGGCACATATATCGTAGTTGAAATAACTCATTTGATCAAAAAAAGGGAACACTGAAGTTTCATATCTTGAAAAAAAATATTATTAATGCTGCAAATTTTGATCTTTTAATTGAAATAGAATTTATTTGTCAGCTTGAAAAGTAAGGTTTCTGACATGTATATGGTATGCGTCCTGTACTTATGTCGGCCGGCAACCGATTATCCTCTATGGGAATTTTCAAGACTTTCCTAATTCTCTCCAGGCGATTCTCGCGATAGTACCACAAATTACACCAGGCTGACTGCTTCCATTTTCTTTCCAATTCATTATTCTATAACGAGCCTATCATTCTTCACTGTGTATCCTGAGTACTGAGAGCGTCGATAAATTAAGCATAAATAGCGTTTCCGAGAAAAGAACATCCATCACTTATTAATCAATTTTCACAGAATTGTCTGTAATTGGTTTTCGATTCAATGCTTATTTTGCGGGGTAAATGGGAAATTTTCGCTTACATTTCAAAGTAAAGGACAGGTTGTTTCTGACTAGCGAATTACGCCCCTTTTTATACAGGGTGATTCATGGCTTTTGGACATTACTGCAGGAGATGACTTTCTAGGTCTTTGTGATAAAAAAAATGTTCGTATACACATGTGTCCAATTTTGGGTGTTTACGGAGTTACGGCCGTTTGAAGTTGAGAATAGAGTGTAAGGATTACTGAAAATACATGCAACAAAGTAATGAAGAAGCATAATACGTAATAAATTTGAAATTTAACTTCATGAAAATGCCTTCAGTTTGCACTGACCTGTGCTTTAAGCAGGTTTTCAAAATTGCCACCGCCGACTGCAACACACACTGCTGCTCAGTGAATGAGAATTGTGAGTTGCAGCTTCCGCCGTCTGTTCCTGTTACAACTGGTTCAAGGTCGCGTAGCGTGAACTGCGACGCGCGGTTCACAGGAGAGCGTTTATGACGATTGCAACCACTCCTAACTCCGCAACCATCAATAAATAAGATCCATGTTTATATTAAGCTTTTTTATCATAAAGACGTAGGAATCATTTCCTGCCGTAATGTCAACAAGTCATGAATTACCTTGTATTTGTTGTTAATATTTATTATTGAACTTATCACCTGCTGAGAGAGGATGCAAGTTTCGACACACGGCCGCGAGGACCACATTAGGAAGGCTAATGGTCTTGCTGTGTTGAAGACAGACTGGTCTATAGCTAGACAAAGACGGCAGCGTAAAAGGGCTATATAAATAGGAAGTTAATACATATACACGTAATTACAATCTATTCCTGCGTACAGTTTTCAAAAGATAACAAGCTAGCAAGTTGCTTCATTTCTGTGACTTGTAATTGACAGGTGGTCCACTCGGAACTCTACCCTGTCATGATTTCTGTGACTTCCCCCACAATTCTTCCTAACAAATGTCTGAGTAGCATGTCATTTAGACCGACCATTGTCTTTTGCTTCCCTCCGAACTCACTGTTCACTCATCATCCTATCGTACACCACAATGTAATACGAGCAACGGGCAGTTTTAATGAATGAACCATGAAGAACACGAATTACAATAGTAGGCCTAAACCTGAAGCCCTTTTGTAAATAGGCTGTACTCTAAGCCTATTAAAAGTGATGTATATTTGTAATGAACTATTTTATATCTAACATGGCGAATCACTCAATCATGGGCAAGAAAGGAAGCAAATTTGAGATCTGAGATTCTCACAGCGGTATTAGTGAAGATTAAAGTCCTGTGGAATGTTACTCTTTTTCGGCTGATGAAGAGTTTCTGACGATTCGGAAGAGTGCGCTGCTTTAGTATTCAGGTAGAATAGTCCGGTCTGCTCAAACTTCTTGATCACAAAAATGGAAGCATTAGGTCTCTCCGAAAGCTCAGTTAGTAGTTACCAGTAAGTACGACAAAACACTTCCGAAAATGATAAATCTTGAAAGTAAAAGTGTCTGAAAGTTGTACTTGAAATACAGGAAAGTGAAATACAATAATAATTCCGTTCACACTAGCGTTGGGATCCTAACGAGCACACGGGCCAACAATTAGCATGCGTGCCAAAGGTGATGATGACCACGGTCTTGTAATTGTACGGTGACAGGTTGAGATAAGAGTTTGATCATTAATCTTAATGTGCTTGTGCTACATAATCCGCTTTATCTCGCTACACGTTGACGTTTAAACAGTGAGTGGCGTATCATTTTAAACAAGGCAGATTACATACGGATGTCGTAACATTGTGGCTCGTTCGCGTAATATGTATACCTCCTCTGTTATCCTAACAACCTGTTATCATTTCAGTTGAAAAGAGAGCTTTTATGTGGACTAAAGTTTGCCGGTAACAGTGAAACTTACTCAGATTTTCATGTAAAGAGCCCTTTATTTTTGTACGATTTTAACCAAATTTGGATTCTCTCGACAGGTTTTCATAAACGTTTCCAGTGTCAGTTTCCAGTGGGATTCGAGCTGATACATGCTGATACACGGACAGGTGTAACGAATGTAATAGTCCCTTGTTGCGACTATGTCCAATAATTCGATAGTGATAAGATCACGAAAGACGTATTTGGTCGGATTCACGTGAATAACCAATAGGCTAAAGGCCACGAGAAAGAACACCTAAAACAAATGATTTCTTTCGAAGAGCATGTTGTATGGTATACGTGTAAGTCTGACAATACGCTGTTAGAACAGTCAAAGAATTAGATGTCATTCGTGTTTCAGTCCTGAGGAAAATACAGGCGGCCTCATTCACAATTTCTGGCGTTCTGTTCGAAATTAGAAACATGTTGGCCTAGCTGTACTCGGGAAAACTTAAGAGCACTCTTAGCTCTGAACGATTCTATTCTTAATTCTGTGACGACATGTTGTGCTGAACACTGAACAAGGATTAAAATTCCTGTATTGCAGATATTTAAAAATATTTTCGAACAAAAAATTTAAGAGTGTCTCTCTCTGGGTCCTTTGGTGTCGACTTAAAAACTTTATTAGGCCAATCTCAAGCTTCAGAGCTACACATCATTTTTGACAAATTGCCAAGAGCACTACTTACAAACATTTCTCTATGATCGACTTGAACTAAGTGTAGGCTACTGTGTTTTTCGATTCGTTTGTAGGCTGTATTTGAGAAAATGTTGCAGACTAGAATATTAGTATTTAAGGAAATGGAAAGGGAGGCTGGATTAGATCCCTATAATGAGAAGCGTTGTAATGCCTACTCTTCGCCGAATAATCCAACGTTAGGTGATGAAATTCAAGGTGGCTGCGCTGGGCAAGAGGTGTAATAAGCAAGAAAGAAGAGCACTCATACTTGAAGATCGTACATCATGATGAACGTATGAGATCTTTTGGAATGACTAAGCTTGATGTAGGAGGATGATATAAAAAGATGCTGAAATAAATAGAAAATTGGGGCCTAAACTGATTTTTACTGGAGCAGGATATGTCTAGTAGCAGGCTGTTATGAATATGGTAATAAGCCCTCAGGTTTCGTAACAAGTAGGGAATTTTTGAGCAGCTGATCTACTGTTATGTTATGTAAACACCACCACCACCACCACCACCACCACCACCGACGACGACGACGACGACGACGACGACGACCGACCGACCGACCGACCGACCGACCGACCGACCGACCAACTTCCAACCAACCAATCAACCAACCAACCAACAAACAAACCTACCGACCAATCAACCAACCAACCAAACAAACAAACCAATCAACCAACCAACAAATAAGCCTGGATTTAAATTTGTTCTAGGACAAAAATATTTTCGTGCCAAATTTTTTCTTCGAAAACACACTTCTCCAGAAAATATTCGGATGCCTGTTTTGGTATATAGCATTGCTCGATTGGTTGTGCTTGTTGACAGCCATTGATTTTTGTGTTGCAGAATTTTATTTTCTTGAAGTTTTTTCCGACTTATTTTTTGAATCTCCTCTTTTTTTAGCAAAAGTAAATAATCCATAACAGTTGTCAAGAATATTTATTGGACCGCCTGTACCTGAGTCCGGACTCTGTCATTGTTTACCTATCATTGCCATAAATCAATAATGGAACTTCCTTCAATTTTTATAATTTATTGTAAAATATTATTTATGACTCCAGCTTCCAAAATCGAAATATTCCACGTGCAGTTTGCTTCCGTCTTCAGGGTACTTTGGCACTTATACGTCAGGATGCATGGCAGCACGACTTAGAACAAAGTAATAGTCTTCATAGACATCTCAGTAAGAAAATCGACCTCACGCAGGTCGTTTTATGCGCTACACGCGATGAAACATCCACCCTTATTCATATCGTTAGCTATGCCTACGTCCGGTCGAATGGAATTGTTCTTTCAACAACACTGTGTGCGCGGATGAAAGACATATTTCCTTATTTTGTCTGTGACATATTTGAAATGTCTAATGTTGGTCTCATGCCATCTTCTGTGGTAGCGTTGTATTTTACTTTCCTTGCACTGTTGTTTGTAATGCTTAGCGCAGACTATTTGATCATAGCAGTCTGTGTGAGTTACTTCTTGGCTGTTACTAAACATTTATTTGTGTCCTTTCAGAGACTGATAAAATATTGACTCCATTTTGGCATATCATTATAAGACCTATGATTGTAGCACCTTTCTTATTGTTATTCAGGTTTTAAACAAATTTTATGATTTTTTTCAGTACTCCGATTGTAATTGTCTCTAAATTGTTCTTGTTTGCCTTTCTCCTCTCTTTCAACTACTCTAATTTTTTCTTCTTTTGAATTTGTATTTATTCTGACTTTTATTTGTAGTCTAATGAATGTAGTTTAAATGTTAATCTTGTAACATGATATTTAAATGGGAATTACACACTTTGGGACCAACTTGTCTTGTGTTTGGGAGCCTTGTACCTAACTTTACCTAGTCTGTATTAAAACTTTTTAAATAGTTCCTTTCTGTCAGTGTATCTTCTCCGTTGTCCCCACGTTTTAGCATTCACGTGGTAACTGATCATTTCATTATATAAGTGCGTTTGCAGTCACGTGTTATTCTGTCCAAATCTTTTCTATTCCCTGTATCAACTTTTCCGTATTTTCATTTTTGAGTTTCCGAAATGATACTTATTATATATGTAACTTTTTTTTTTCAAAATTATAGTGGCTTGTACCACGTTGTACACTTTCTTCTATGGGCCTAAATTATTTAATATGAATTGTTTTTGTTCTGAGTTTTGTAGAATAATAGCAATATGCTGAATTTTTACCAAAACTTTATTTGTAAGCTACCATTTTGCAACATAATGTTCTTCTTCATTTTACAGCTCTAAGTTTAGTGATGAACAGTGCACTGAAAAGGTAAATTATCCGATACGTAAAGTACAATATGGCACTAGGGGCTTGTAAATATGTGTCTAATTTGTTTGGACATCGGTATTAGTTGGAGAAAGTGGTCGGCTCCCCATCGCCGGGGATATATCCATGGGTTTATCCTAGATAGCCTTCGGGGTAACCCTTGAGCCGATTGTAAATATTATCAAGAGTTGAAGATGCTCGTGCTTACAGAACTAAGCACCATGCCAGAAATTAAATATTTATACCGGTGGAGGTCTAGATCAACCATTTCTTAACCTTTGGCGGTAGTTGGGAGTGAGGGGCTAACGTGCAAACACCGACCGCTTTGAGACCCGGAGAAGGACCCTCAGACAGCCATCGAAGAGGACAATTCCTGGGTCCCAGAACCAATATGAACATAGGAACGAAGTGAAATGTAGTGGCTTGTGTCCAGTCAAAACCGCCCATGTAAACTGCGCATGTAGGATCATAAAGAGTTATCTATAATTACATAGGCCCTGTAGTACAGTGCACCTCATAGGGGAGAAAAAAAGCTATCATCAGCTGTTTAATAATTCGAGAGTGCGTTTAAAATGTAGTTTTATTGCACCTTTCACTATGAACAATATCAATTGAGTATAGCGTTCAGTAATCATCTAGACTAAGTGGGCTATCTGTTTATCCCATAAAATTCTCCGAGATCTCGTAGGCTAGGAGAGCAATAAAATATACAAATGACTGCGATGTGACAGCTATAAGCGTGTTTATTGGCAGGCTTTATTGTAATGATCAGAGTCTCCTATCCTTTTTCATGTACTTTCATTTACCCTTGGTATAATTAGTCATACATTCAGCACGAAAACTGAAATAATTATTATACTATTTGAACACACACACACAGTCCTAATATTATTATTATGGCTTATGCGATTGTATTAATTACTTGCTTTAGCTTGATTGGGTATTGATGAGTTGTGTAATTTTCCTTTCCGATAACCGCGATATAGATTTGTCCTACCATACGGTTATATTCTCGGCGTAGTAAATAAAATTGTGGGTTTGAATAGTTTCGTAATATTTTCTTATTAGTCACCGGGCCGAATAATATTTAGAGTATGCGCCATATAAATAATAGACTTCGATAGGCATTCTTTTTCATTTCCAAACTTCTACCACTCAAGACTTACGTAACATGCTATGAGAAGAGATTATCCTATAAACAAGTTTGTTGATTTCGTACCTGTTCTTAGCAGGTCTAAAAAATGAAGAGTCGCGCTTGTGAAATCTCGTTTAACACACTTACAGTCTCAAAACATAAAATCAACCTTACTTGCAATACAATACATATAAAAGAGATATGTTGTGTATATATTGCTTGGTTTTATGAGTTGATTTTTACAATATGCACAGTAAACTCATTATTAAAACACTTAAAGCCTGCATCACTTCATGATATTTAATGCAACATTTCACAATTAGTGGACCATTAACAGTAGCTGGCCAACAGATTATTGGTGAAGTAGACAGTATAATTGCGCCCCACGTGTCATAAAGGCATACAGGTGCAGTGTAAGTACAGCGCCACCACCCATTCTTAATCCCGGCACCGGAGGGACGTATTTAGACTCATACACCGGCTGCTACGCCTCCAGAAAGTAGCCTCAAGTACCTACCGACTGTGAGGCTGACTGGGCACCAGAGGCCGTCCTGTCCTTGTGATCTGGATCGTCCAGTCCACAGTTTAGTCTAGAATACAGGATATACTTACTTACTTACTTACTCCATGGTGCAGAGTCCTTCTTGAGAAGCTAACTGGTTTGCAACTAGTCAAGAAATTCCCCGCATTTCACGGAACCCGAAGGTTCATTACCGCACTCACAAGCG